>Ga0224736_1039_pt1 | contig 40882 bp, 53 predicted proteins | sample IA12soil_MG_GH6A_FD_161628 | JGI IMG/M metagenome (GOLD analysis project Ga0224736, IMG submission 161628) | Enriched cells from agricultural soil in Iowa, United States - IA12soil_MG_GH6A(-) | ecosystem: Environmental > Terrestrial > Soil > Agricultural land | place: USA: Iowa | collected 2017-05-08
GCGGCGGCAGCGATGCCCGCTGCTGTCGTCGACCCCATGGTGGAGAGGACATACGGCACTCCGGCTTCCTGCGCTGCCTTGGCGACGGCGGCTTCCCCTTCGTGGTGCATCATGCGCGTGAAACCGGTGGGTCCCAGTACGAGTGGCAGTGATACTTCGCGTCCGAAAATCTCTGTCGCGGCCGAAACTTCGCTGACGTCTTGAAGTGCTCGCGGATGGTATTCGACCCGGTCGAACGCAGTGACCGATGTTTTCAGTGACCGTTCCTCTTCGGCTCCGCCGTCCACATAGTCGAAAATCATTCGGGGCGCGCGGCGACGAGCGAGACGACGAAGGTCATCGAGGTTGGTCGCGCGCGCCAACCGCCGCTCGAGGGTAGGCAGCGTGGGCATCGCTGGAATGTACTCGCTGAGGCTTTCGAGCCGTGTGCGGAGCCGTGGTGTAGTCATGCAGTGACAGTAGGGTTCGAATGCAACCGATTTTGTTGCTTGGAACTACATTTAGGGCGATGCTGGCTTGTGCAGCCGCACAATGGCTTTTTCGAAAACTGTCCAAGGGAAGCAAGGAGCGAAACAGGTGGCCCTCACTGTCGCTGATGTATTCGCTCGGCTCGGGTCCGTTTTGGTCGTAGACCAGATCGGGCGGCTCGATGCGGTTGTCACTGGTACCTTGGTGACTGATCCGGAATATCCGATCTCACCGACTGAAGGGGCGCTGATCGTTGCGCCCGGCTTTCGAGCGCACAGCGCAGCCTTCCGTGACTTGATGCGGACAGCGATCTCTGCCCGGTCCGCGGCAATACTGCTGAAAGGGCCACTTCCCGTCCACTTTGGCAGCGATGATATCGCTGTAATCGGCGTCGATTCGCGGACGGACTGGGGACAGTTGCTCGGCCTCATCCGAGCCGCATCCGAAACATCAAGGTTTACAGACTATTCGGAGGACTCTCTATTTGGACTTGCCGACGCCATCGCCGCGTCGTGTGGGGGCCCCGTCGTCCTCCACGATCCAGGCTGGCAGCTGTTGGCATATTCGGGCGGTGCTCCGATGGACGAAGTGCGCAATGAGAGTATTCTCGGAAGGCGAGCGCCCGCCGCACCGCTTGCCGAGCTGGGGTCGATCGGGCTACTGGACTCACTTGAGCGAGGCGATGTGATCGCGGTCCAAGACAACGAGATCGCTGGTATGTCGCGACGATACGCCGTGGCGGTCCGCGCGGGCGCCGAACTCCTTGCGACGATCTGGCTACAGCCAGACGGAGAGGCTTCGCACAGGGAGATCGAGGTATGTCTTCGCAAGGCAGCCGACAACGCCGCCCTCCCACTGCTCCGGCACGCAGCAGCTGGACTGGGCGGCGCAAGTTCGGGCGACGCCGCGTTCAGCGCCCTGCTCGCGGGTAAGCAGACCGAACGAATCGTGGCTGAGCGTCTGGGCGTGGAGTTAGATGCCGGATTCGTCCTGTGTGCCATGCGCCCCACGACCGTAGACGAGCGTGACCGTGCCGCCACGGCCAGACGTCTCCGCGCGTTGGCCCGCAGTTACTGCGACGCCTTTCGCGTGCGGGCTCAGCTGGCTGTCGGACCGGACACGACTTACCTGGTTTTTCCCGCAGCTGACCAGGAACAGCGCCAGAGTGCTGTACGCATCGTGAGCGACATTCACGGGCGACTCCAGTCAACGGCTCCGCACCGTGCAGTAGTCAGCTCCACTTACCATTCGCTCACCGAGACCAGAGCGGTGAGCCTGAACACCAATGAGTTGCTTGAGCTCGCCGAGCGGCGGGGTTGGACCGGCCTCACCGACAGTGAGCACGTCCAAGCCAGCTGGCAGCTTGAGCAGTTCCGCGAAGTGGCTCTTGCACACCCTGCTCTGCTGTCGGGTCCCATCTCTCGGCTTTCTGCGCAGGATCGTGCGCACCAAACGCATCTGGTCGATACCTTGCGCACCTACTTCGACTGCGTTGGGGACATGAAAATCGCGAGCCAAAAGCTCGGTCTACACGTCAACACCGTCAGATACCGGATCAACAAGGCTCAGGAAATAGGACGATTCAGCCTGGATGATCCTGACGACCGTCTACTCGCCGAGCTACAGGTGCGGCTGGTTACTTGATAACGGCGAGCAGCAGTTCTCACGAAGTCATGTCGCGAACAAGTTGCACGAGAGTGCGGACCGCGACACCTGTTCCACCGGAGGGAATTTCGTCGTAGGCGGAGCCATTGTTGAACGAGGGCCCAGCGATATCGAGGTGCGCCCAAGGCACCTCACCAACGAACTCACGCAGAAACGCCGCAGCATACATTGCCCCGCCGTACGGCTTGGGGTCGTGCTGACGCAGGTCCGCGATAGTCGACGAGCGCACCGCCGCACCCATTTCATCGGTGATCGGTAACGGCCACATCGACTCGCCTGCCGTACGGGACGCTGAGAGGACTGCGCCGATGAGGCCCTCGTCGGTGCCCAGTACGCCTGTGGTGCGCTCACCGAGCGCCACCATGCATGCCCCGGTGAGGGTCGCGACGTCAATGATCTGGTCGGGCTTGACTGCGACCGCGAGTGCGAGGCCGTCGGCGATCACCAGACGGCCCTCAGCGTCGGTGTTGTGTATTTCGACCGTGGATCCGTTCCGCATCGCCAGCACGTCACCGGGCCGAAAGGCAGCGCCGCTGTGCATGTTCTCGGCGAGGCAGGCGTACGTCGTGATCTTGATCGGCAGCCCGAGTCGGGCGACGGCCAGCGTCGTGCCCACTACAGCGGCTGCCCCCGCCATATCCATTTTCATGGTCGCCAGTGCGACGGCGGGTTTGATCGAGAGCCCGCCGGAATCATATGTGATGCCCTTACCTACCAAGGCCAGGTGCGTGGTGGCATTGGCCGGGGCGTATGTCAGCGTCACCAGTCGTGGCGGGGCCGCTGAGCCGAGTCCGACTCCGAGGATGCCCCCGCAATTCTCCTCAGCGAGGCGTACTTCGTCCCAGATCTCTACTGCCACATCGTTACCGACGAATGCGGCACTGTACGCGGCGATTTCGTCGGCGAAAATGGGCGGTCTCTGATCGGAAGGAGATGCATTGACCCAATGGCGGACTTGCGCAACGGATTGGGTCACCGCGTCGGACTGCTCGACCAAAGCCGCACTGTCCTCAGTGAACAAGCTCAAGATAGTGACCTCTCTTGGCTCACTGCTTGTTTCGGAATCATCGCGCGAGGTCTTGTATCGGTCGTACCGATAACCACCCAGCCGGGCGCCCTCAGCTACAGCGACCGTTTCTTCGACGCTCGTAGGGTGAAATGCAATCGCTGCCGTGCCTTTCGGTGCGGCTCGCAGTCCACGGGCGGCCGCAGCGCGCAGGTCCGCCTCGGAAGGTTCGGCCGGTAACGCGACTGCCACGATTACACCTGCCGTGGCACGCTCGCCTGCGGGGAATGTCATGACCTGGTCGCGCTCGCCGGTGAAGCCCAGCAGGTCGAGGAGATCTGCAACATTTTCGTGTTCGGGGCAGCCCGTGCCGGTGCCGCGTATGCCGAGGATCAGCACGTCGGCCTTCGTAACTAGCGGCTCGGTGTCGCTGAGGGACACACTCGGCAGAGAGTGGGTGAAATCGTTCATCGGGAGTTTGTTCCTTCGGCGAGGACATTTGCGTGTTCATGGTGGTATGTCGAGTATGACGTTGCGATGAGTCCTCGAAGTGGCACTACCGCAACAAATTTCCGAGTTCGTTGTTGTTCTGGTGCACAATGGTCAGAACGGCGCTGTAACGTTGCTGAGCTCGTGACAACTGGGACAGGAGCTCATTCGTGGGTGGATGGGTCAGGAGACTGCAATGACCAAGCCGAATCTCAGCGACCTGCCCGGCCCACCCGCGCACTGAGTCGTTGTCGGCGGTGTCAGCTAGGCACTGTCAAGTTGTTGAGATCGCCTGATCTGGGATGGTGTGGTGGTGTCGTCGGCGTACAAGGGCTAGCGATTCCCCGCCAGATCATCTCCCACTGCGTATGGCTGTATCACACCGGTTCACCCTCTCGTTCCGAGAGATCGAGTTACTCGTGGCCGCTCGTGGAATAGCGGTGTCGTACGAGACAATCCGCGCCTGGTGTGCCCGGTTCGGGTCCGAGTTCGTCCGCCGACTGCGGGGGAGAGCACCCCGGCCTGGCGACAAGTGGCACCTCGACGAAGTGTTTGTCAAGATCAGTGGAGTCCGAAAGTACCTGTGGCGGGCAGTCAATCAGCACGGCAACGTCCTCGACATATTGATCCAGGACAAGCGGGACGACAAGGCTGCGACCAGGTTCTTCAGGAAACTACTGAAGAAACAAGGCCATCCGCCGCGGGAGCTGGTCACCGACAAACTCCCCAGCTACCAGGTCGCGCACCGGAAGACGATGTCAACAATGAGCACCGGCAAAATAAGTACTTGAATAATCGGTGCGAGAACTCCCATCAACCGACCCGGCAACGTGAACGCGCGATGAGAGGATTCCGCTCCGTCGGTTCAGTGCAGAGGTTTCTGTCCTCGTTCAGTCGGATTTCCCCGCACTTCCGCCCACCGAGGTGCCGTATGACGGCCACCGATCATCGCACCGAAATCGCCGCTCGATTTCAGGCGTGGTGTGGGATCTGGTCACCGAGCAGGCCCTCACTGCCTGAACACCGCTCGGTGTGGTGGCGTGCTGCGACCGAAAATAGTTGCACACCAAACGACTTGACAACATCCTTGGGAGGGTCCGTGTATCGAGGCCGCGGAGCGTGAGCAGATCGTGGTGGCGGACCGTCAGACTGCGAGTGAGCGGTGGCCGGGTCTGACTTCCGAGGCCTGGCGGTTCGGGGTGGAGAGTTTCCTGTCGATTCCGTTGCCTGCGCTCGAGCCACTCAACTCTCCCCTCTCTAGGCGGGCGAATGTGATGGTTGTCGCGGCCAGCTCTGACGGCGCAGGGGGGCCGGGGTCGGGGTTACAAGGCCTGGATACGGGGCGGTCCACGCCTTCCTGAAGCGGTGGTTGCCGAGACGCTCACATACTGTGACGGTCCTTGCGAGTATCCGAGCAGTAGCGGGCACGGGCTTTGGACGGCGGAAAGTGCGAGAAGTGTGACCGGCTCGGCAATCACCTTTTCCGGTGCGCAGCGTGAACGCACACCGCGTCGAGGTCCTTCGCACAGCGCAAGTGCACACCGCAGAGTTTCGTCCGAACACAATGTCTACGAGTTATTTTCGACATAGCGCTCGAGTCCGGCGACGATGCGGGCGATGGTGGACTTGCCCGGCCTGGACTCGCCGACCAACCCTAGGGATTCCCCGTGGCCGATGGTGAAGGAGACGTCGTCCACGGCGGTGATCGCCGGTTGGCGCCTGCCGATGTGGAAGGACTTCCGGAGGTTGGTGGCGATCAGGTGGATGCGGTGGGCGGATTGCTCATCGTGTCGGTTCCTTCGGTCGATGAAGAAGATCCGTGGCGGTGGCGAGTTTCATGTGAGGTGGTCAGGACTCACTTCCGTTCTGCTTTGCCCGATCCAGTCGGACAGGGCTCTCCGTCGCTCCCTCCGTCGCATGATCGGATCCGCGGCGCGCCCTACCCATGCGATGTGCCCATCAGGGCGGATGAGGATCTCGTGTACGGCTTCGTATTCGGGGTGCCGTTCGAAATCTGTGAGGACTGGGGTCGTGACGTGGTCGGCACACTCGTCGGACTGAGCTCCTGTGAAGTCCAGTAGCAGAAATCTTCCGCTGTGCATCAGGTCGGCCACTCGGGTGACGGACCCATCGGGGGTGCTAAGCGTTAAGTCGATTACTCGTTGCCCGACCAGAGGGTCGCCTGCGGGGTCGATGTAAGTGGTACTCAGGCCGGAGATTTCTCCTGCGAGTTGATGATTGATCTCACGACTATTGAGCATTCGATCAAATAGGGAGCGTAGTGCGGCGAGGGGAGGTGCATATTGAGGTATCAAGGCCAATTCGAGAAGTAGGGTCTGCACTTGGGTGTTGTCGGTCAACATTTGGCCGACCTGACGGCGCTCGTGCTGATACGTGTCAAGAAGGCCTGTTGGCGCCCATCCATGGATTTCGGCGGCTAGTTTCCATCCGAGGTTGAAAGCATCCTGGAGTCCGGCATTCAGGCCTTGTCCTGCGGCGGGGAAATGAATGTGCGCCGCGTCTCCAGCCAGGAACACCCGCCCGGACCGGTATTGGCCTGCGAGACGGGTTGCGTTTCCAAAGCGTGAGAGCCAATGTGCGTCCGCGACCCCGCAATCGTTCCCGCACAAAGAAATCAATGCTTGGCGGACTTCTTCGACAGTCACGGGTTCGGATGACGAGACGCGCATTCGGTCTGGCGCCGATAGTACGAACCGAGTCAAACCGTTTTCGAGCGGTACGACCAAAACCCCGTGGCTACGCGCATGCGCGATGGAGTTCGAATCGACTGATGCAAAGTCGCCGAGGATGCCGGTGAACGTCTCGTCTGTGCCATCAAATGTGATTGATGCGCTCTTGCGCACGGCACTACGACTACCGTCGCATCCCACGACGTATCGGGCATGGACACTCGTCTGGGCGCGGTCCGCGAAAACCACCTCCATACTCTCGCGGCCGTCGTGCAGCCGTGTCACTTCGCGGTCGCGATGGACTGGTACGCCCAACTGAGACACACGTTCCGACAGTAGCGTTTCCGTTTCGGATTGAGGGATTGAAAGCGTATACGGGTGGCGTGAGCTGAATCCGGAGAAGTCCAGCCGGGTGTCCAATCCGGCGAAATGCCAGCTGGGAAAGGTAGTTCGGTTGGCGAGGAAGCGATCCGCGTATCCGCGAAGGTCCATGATTTCGATGCTGCGAGGGTGCAGGGTCAAGGCGCGTGATTGTTTTTGCGGTTCTCTTCGGCGCTCATAGACCTCTACGTCCACCCCAGCCAAGGCGAGCTCGCTCGCGAGCATCAGTCCTGTAGGTCCGGCTCCGATGACGGCGACGTCAAGCATGTATCTACCTCCAATTAGTGAACACCGTTCACGTGAACGATGTTCACTATAATGAGTCCTCATGAAGAAACAGTCAATGGCCAACACTGCAAACCGTGGGCGGACCCCTCGTCTCTCCGCCGCGGCGACGGTCGATGCTGCGCTGCGTCTCCTGGATGAACACGGACTCGACGGGTTGACGATGCGTCGTGTCGCGCACGCGATGGACGCGCAAGTGGGCGCGCTCTACCGATACTTCCCGACGAAGCAGTCGCTTCTCGCGGCGATGGCGGAGCGGATGCTGGAGGGGTGCGTGGATCCTGTTCCGCGAGGGGAGTGGCCAGCGAAGGTGCAAGAGCTTGCGCGACGTATGCGTATCGGTCTACTCGCGCACCGCGATGGGGCGCGAGTCTATGCAGGCACCCATGCAATTGGGCCGAATACGCTCGGATATGCCGATATGTTCATCGGGATACTGATCGAGGCCGGCTTTAGTGAAAGTGATTCGGCCGATGCAGCCATGATGATTATCCGATTCACTACCGGGCATACATTGGAAGAGCAAGCTGTGCTCGATGGGCCGGATCCAACGCCGCTGGAAACGGCGATTGAGGAAGGCGACTTTCCTCACCTATCTACCGTACTCACTTTTCTCACGACGCCGGACTCGACCGGGCAGTTTGAGTTCGGGCTAGGTGTCGCCATCGCTGGCCTGCGGGTGGCAGGGGAAATGGCCATATCGAGGCGGTTCGGGCAGTGTGCGAGCGGGAAGCGAAGGACAAGCGGGGACGGCGACGAGTCCGCGAGCTGAACCAGCAGTCCGAGTCCGTGACCACCGTCCGCCGAGAGTTCCTGCGCAGCACGTTGCTCGCTCGCAAGACTCCACCGAAAATGGTAGCGGCGTGTGTCGCGGCCACCCTCGCCCGCGACCCCGGACTGATGTCGGAGTACAAGGCAGCGGAATCGCTCGGTGAGCTGCTTGGATTCATGGGCTACTACCCCGCTATGTGTCAAGCCGAGTGAGACAGTGACGTTCAAACGTGAAGGTGCACTTCGCCCGAATGCATCTCGTATAGATGGCCCTTTCCAAGACAATTGGCATTCAGTCACGTCGTAACTGTGCCGCGATTGCGAGATCTGTCCGGAATCGGGCCTAAGGTTTGAGCTAAGTACTATCGGGGTTCGATATCGATATCCGAAGGGGGGTTATGAAAGAACTTCAGCGGGCCGCTGTGCGGCTTCACATCCTTCATCACGCTGCGCAGGAATCGATTTACGGGGGCTGAATGTCGGAAGAGCTCGCGCATCACGGCTACAAGATCAGCCCGGTACCTTGTATCCGACATTGCGCCGTCTCGAAGTCGGCGGACTTCTCGAATCCGAATTTTGTTTTCTCCGAAGGTCGTTCGCGTCGTGTGTACCCGCCACCCCGGCTGGTGAGGTAGCGCTGGTCGAGGGCCGTGTGTCTTTGGCGGAATTGGCACGTGAAGTGCTCGGCCCGTCGTGGCCTGAGAACTGATCTCACCGAACAGGTTTCGTGGTCCTCTCGCATGCGGCGTAGATGAGCGTACCGGTCGTGAGTACGCCGATGCCGATGGTGAGGGATGCGGTCGGCAAGAATGCTGCCAGCGCGACGCATCCGATTCCGCCGAGCGCCGGTGCTACACGAGTGCGGCGGCGGGGGCGGGGCAACGTCTATGCGGCGCATTGGCGATTAGGTAGTACGCCAGTACGGCGAATCTCGGCGGAGGATCAGCTCGTGGCTATCGGTGGCGCCGAAGTTGATCAGACTCCGCCCGTGGGATGGTCCGACCTCTTGTTTACGCCTAATGCCGGCACCGTCATGGATGGCTCTTCCTCCGTGGTCATGGATGGCTCTTCCTCCGTGGTTTAGAAGAGTCATCCGCGCGCCATCCTCACGGCCAATGTGAACTGTCGCTCGGACGGTAGGTCTGCAATCCGGATCCTCGTGAATGGCAATGGGGTGAATAACAGTTCCGATATCGGGGGTTATGACGTTCGCGGCGGAACTGCAGTCGGCTACCCGTTGACCGCCGGGGACAGGATGAAGGTTCAGTACAACGGAATCAGCCAGTTCGGCGCCACTATCTTCACACGAAGCGGCTTTGCCGTTCTGTAAAAAAGGGCGCCCCTACCGGGATTCGGGGGGGGGCGTCTTTTGCTGTTTCATACGGCGTAATGGGCCGAATAAACTGGGCCGAGTTGGTTGGCCCCGCAGCAGCCGGTGGGTGGGCTCTGTTAGGTCTTCAGCGGACGAGGCGGTGCCCGAGAGGTACGCCGAAGGCCTGAGTCGTGGCCACCGAACCGAGTGATCGGTTCACGAAGGCGATGACGAGAGCTCCGGTTATGAGGAGCAGTGCTTTTCGTTTCACGACATCTCCGTTTCGAGGCCCGTTAGATTCTGCAGGTTTCCGGTCGCAGATAGTTGCCGAGAGTAACTAGATCCGGGCTTTTTCATTCCGTAACTGGGCATCCCTGACGGCCACACAAGGTAGGGGACCGTCAGGGCTGGTAACCGGACAACTGTAGCGTTATGCGTTTACAATCCGACCATACCTGCAACGGTAGCCATATCGTAACCCCTGGGTCTTTTGATCTCCGACTTCACCCTCTGCCGCAATTAGGCGGGGCGCGTGATGTGTGAGTTCGCAGTGGCAACCCGAGACGACGTCGAGAGCGACTCTCGGATCGGAATGACATCCGCAGGACAGGAGCTTCGGTGATCTTGCTGCAGTCTCAGCCGTTCGGCAGACGAGATTCATGGGCCGTCGTAAACCACGCTGCTGCAGCGTCGGCATTGCGTGCAGTACGCACCGTTCTTCATCAGCTAATACGACTCTCGGAGTCCGGGTCCCGACCCGTGAAAGATCTTAGTCGGCGCAGTCGAGGCGAGAGCGCCAGTTCGGGACTGGGCAGCGTGGCTGACCGTGTTACCGGCGTCGAACTGCCGCGGCAGCTGTATACCGCATGTGGGGAATGCCAAACCTCAATCGCGTCGGGCATTTTCAAGATCCAGGGGTTACCAAGAAGGGCCACCAGCGAGTGTGTGATCAGCACGCTGGCGGCCCTGGGTGCGCCGAGAACCGAGGCGGAAGCGGTGCACCGTTTGTGGTGCCCTGCCGACTATCTGGGGGGAGATCGCGTCGGCAGGGCATACGCCATACCCGAAGTTGAGGGTTCGAGCGATGCCGCCGACGAAAATCTACGGATCCGAGGGTTCCGATACCAGTCTTCGCGGAGTCACAGATACTTGAGTGTTGAACTATCCCCAATTCATGGACAGCGCATGGGGATAACTGATCCGAGCGCGAAACTCTCGAACTGTTTCGCTGCACGAATGTTCAGAGCTTCCGTGGGAAAATAACGCCCATGGCTTCAGGATTCGCAGCTTGGGTTCGAGACCAGATCGTGGCCCGCGGCTATGAAAGTCCAGAGGAAGCAGCTCGGGTGCTCGGTGTGTATCCATCCGAGATGCGTCAGTGGACAAGGATCTCGCGGTCCCCGACCCCGCAGGTGCTGCGGCGCGTGGCAGCGTTGTTCGATGCGCCTGTGCAGGAAGTGTTGATCGCCGCCGGGTTCATGACGGAAGAGGAGAACCGGCCGTGGTCGCCCACACGGAAGTCGCTGCAGCAATTGTCGAACAAGCAGATTCTCGACGAGATTCGGCGCCGGACTGCCGGAGACTTGGGAGGGCCGCCGATTCCTGTGCGGGTGGACGGAGTTCTCCATTCGCCGGATGGCCCGCCCACAGTGTTCGTCAGTTACACCTAGGCGGGCCGCGCACGCCGAGCCGGCAAAGGCGAACGTGCACGAGGATACTACTTCTCGAGTATGGGGCCGAACCGCGCTTGGCGGTTGCACACGGTACTTAAGTATCAGGCAGGCGCGTCGCCAGCGCGTCCATTGTGCCTGCGGTTCAACGTGGCGGCGTGAGCGTTTGAAGAGACCCACCCCCGGCGAGTACACAGCCGGAGGGCAGGCCTTGCGCGGCCGAACTAACCACTCAGAATCGCCGCAGCAATGAAATGATATCCAATTTCCGCGTTCAAAATGCCAGATAGTTCTTCGAGTTTGCGATCCAAGTGCGAAAATTCATTGCCGATAACCTGGTCGAGCGGACTGTGCAGATCGAAGTGGAGCATGCCCGGGCGATGCCGGATCGCACCTCCGCAGTTGAGACGATGCTCATCGGAACCGTAATACTTGAGCGAGCCATCGTCGAGGTTCGTCGACTTGCTCTCGAAGCTGCCAGTTCCCAGATCGACAACGCGCCGCATGCGCAGCTGTGATCGGTGGTGTCCTCACCGTACCTCTTTTGCATTGCGTGGCAATGACTTCCAGAGACCATTCCCGAAAGAAAGCATCTGGGCAGATCGAATCCGGCCGGTTGACCTTGCCTCTCACGTCGTCACCTGGCCAGAAAGGTGGAAACACCTGCTCATCCGACGCTGGGATCGGTCAGCGGGGTCTACCGATGGAGTGGTCGACACATGCGCGAGGTCAACAACCTCCTCGCGGCGCAACCCCGCTACGAGTATCTGTAACAATCCCGATATCGACCGGCCTCAGCCGATCCCGACGCGAGCGCACGAAGCCACCCAACTCCGGCGGATTCATGAATCTAATTATGCGTCAAGTGCGGTAGGCGAGTGGGGGGTAATGCTCCCCTGGTTCCCGTTCGCCAAACCCAGGACGCTGGCAGCATGAACGAATCAGAAATCATCCCAACCATCGCCGCAATCGCTGCGGCTGTCGTCCCAACCGTGCTGTCGGATGGCCTGGAAGTGCATTTGCAGGCTGCCAACGCGGCTTCCGATCCCGCGGGCGCTGCCGGGGTGCCCCTGCAGCCAGGCCAGGCAACGCTCGAGCAGGGGGCGATCGACATCCGCCAGCGCCTCGACGTCGGGGACGGCGGCGGTGAGGAATTCGCTGAAGCGGGTCAGGGCTTGGACGTCGGTGGAGGCGGTCTCTACCGACTGGCCCGAGACTAACCGCCATCGCACCCATCGATTTCCGAGTTCCCGCAACCAGGGTTGGGTGACGCGGTCGAATCGCAGGTGGCTGCGTCGCCGCCGTGCTCGCCCGGCGACACGTGGTTCCTCGACGAAGTTTCGTCCGGATCAACGGAGTTCAGCACTACCTGTGGCGTGCCGTCGACCAGGACGGCACAGTCCTCGACGTGCTAGTTCAGTCCCGTCGAAAGCCAAGGCGGCCAGACAGTTCTTCCGAAAACTGCTCAAGCGACTGGAGTACGTGCCGCGAGTGATTGTGACAGACAAACTCGCAGCTACCAGGGCGCGCACCGTGAGTCGATGCCCTCGGTGGAGCATCGCCGTTCGCGGTATTTGAACAAGCGCGCCGAAAACAGTCATCAGCCGGCCCGGCGGTGGGAGCGGGTGATGCGACGGTTCAAATCACCTGGCCGCGCGCAGTGGTTCCTGACCGCGTTCGGGGTGATCGGATCGCACTTCCGTCCGAGACAGCATCTGCTGTCGGCCGGTGAGTGCCGGCGGGTGATGGCTGATCAGTTTGCCGTATGGCGCGAGGCTACCGGTAGCGCCGTCGCCGCCTGAAAAGGCTTCGGCGACAGGGCCGTTGTATCACCATGCATCCGAACATCCTGCGTCACAGAACATTCTCGTTAATGTGACAATCCCTTCGATAGTTCCCTGGCTTGACGGATCTTTGGTGGCAAGCATCTCGGATCCGGTCTGCCAGGATGAAGTCCTTGTCAGTCCAAATCGCCGGACTCTATCCGGGCCACGAGGTTGACATGCTCGTCACGAACTTCTTTTGCCACGGCTACGAATGCCTCGACCAGCGGGGTGGGGCGCCCGCGCCATCCGATGCACAGCTCCGAACCCGGTACCTGTTCGAGCCTTCGGTACACCAGTGATGCCCGGCGTGCGAACCGGTTCATGCTGGACACAGATACCGACAAGGTGAGTCCGGCCGCGACATTGTCCAGTTCTTCGTCCATGGTTGCGGTTTCCCGACCGATTCTGGGCAGGCTATCCTCGTCGACCCCGAGGTCGCGCAGTGTCCAGAACGCGCGCCAACGTGCGTCGTCGGTGTTTGGTGCAGAAATCACCTGATCTTGCAGATCGGACAAACACACGGAACTCTGTGCGGCGAGAGGATGGGAAGTCGTCATTCCTACTACGAGTGGTTCTGTGAACAAGACTTCAGTGTTCAAATCGGTCAGCTCGATAGGCAGCCGCAAAAATGCCACATCTGTCTCCCCGGACCGCAGACCGCAGGATGGATCTGTGAGGTCGTAGCTTTCGATTCGAGGACTGACGGAGGGGTGGTGAGCCCTGAACTCCGAGATGATCAAGGGGGTCAATTCCAGTGCTGACGCCGCAAAAAAGCCGATCCGCAAAACACCGGACATTTTGGAGTGAGCGCGGCGCGCGTCCTCTACGCCCGAGTCGAGGGCTGCCAGTGCTTGACGTGCTGCTCGGAGAAAGGCCGTTCCGGCGTCGGTCAGTTCGACTGCTCTCGTTGTCCTCGTGAAGAGCGGCACACCTACGTCGTGTTCGAGTTCGGTGATGCTGCGACTCAAGCCCTGTTGGGACACGTACAGTTTCTCGGCCGCACGCGTGAAGTGAAGGGTTTCGGCGAGAGCGATGAAGTGTCGAAGTCGACGCGTGTGAACATCCATCTGACTCGCTCTCGGTATTTGAGTTGTGACGCAGACCCATCTTGGGCTATCGGACCCCGATTCACAACAGGGCAGAGTTAATCGGTTCAAAACTGTTGTTTCCCTCGTCGGAAGCGCATCAGGCACACTCACAGGACGAAATGTGACGTGCATCTCGACTGGTTTCGAAGTTGCCTGTCCCGCGCGAGGGGCCTGATTTCACCTGCTGTGCCGGACAACATCTGGAGACCTGGCATGCCCTGGCCCGGCGGGAAGGCACATATCGCCGACTCCTAACGCTGTCGGAAGTCGAGTGGGGCGTCACTATCCGGATCAATCAATAGCTGAATCACTCAACCGCTCCTAGTAGGCGGATCCAATGTTACGAATGGAGGAAAGATCGTGTTTTCTCTGGAAAATCGAGTTGCCGTAGTCACAGGGGCGGCGTCTGGAGTGGGCTTGGCCATCGTCCGCCGGTTCATCGCAGCAGGTGCACAGGTAGCGATGTTCGACCGCTCGGATGCGTCGACCATCGCCGAGCAAATCGGCGGGACGTTTCACTTGGTTGACGTCGCAGACGACGCTTCCGTTGGTGCTGCATGCGATGCCGTAGCTGAGTTGCACGGGCGCATAGACGTGATGGTCAACAATGCCGGAGTCTTTAACACCGCAACCATTGAATCCTCGTCCGACGACGATTGGACTCGGCAATACCGCATAAACACCCTTGGTCCGCTTCACGGAATAAAACACGCGGCCCGGCACATGCCCGCAGGCGGATCGATCATCAATACGTCCTCTGTCGCCGCGCTCATGGGCTTTCCCGGGTACGGCGGTTACTCGACCTCCAAGTCGGGCGTCGTTGCTCTGACGAAGGTCGCGGCACTCGAATACGGCTCCCGCGGCATCCGGGTCAATTGCATTTGTCCCGGGTCGGTCGAGACGCCGATGCTCGCTTCGCAGGACAACGCCGCCGACGAAATCGGTTTGGTGACCGTGGCGTCGGCGACGGGTCGCATTGTGACGCCCGAAGAGGTCGCAGCCCTGGTCCACTTCCTGGCCTCGAACGAGTGTGGCTCGATTACCGGCGCCGTCATCCCGATCGAAGGCGGACTTACGAGCGGTTTCACTCCAGCTCTGGCTGAAGCAGCGATTGTCAGCTCTCAGAGGATCGAGTAGGCGTTCCTTAAACCACCTCGTTCGAAACCATCGGCGAGATCCCCCCATCTCAGTCAGGTAGGCATGCCATGTCTCATCAATCCTCCACGGCGCCCTCCGGTTCCGTCGCCGGAACCGAAACCAGTCCGACGCCTGCCCCTGTGGGAAAGGGCATCGGCGTGCGAGGTGTCGTATTCCTGGTAGCTGCCGGCGCCGCCCCGCTCGCCGCTGCGGTAGCGGTGTTTCCCGTTGTGGTCAGTTCCAGCGAAAGTCCGGTTTCGCCCCTGTTTTTTGTCGTTGCTGCACTTGCGCTCGCAGTGTTTGCCGTCGGATTCACTCGCATGGCTCACGAAGTCAGGGACGCCGGCGCCTTCTACGACTTCGTTCGTGCCGGATTGGGTCAGGCGTTCGGGCGTGGAGCAGCCACGTTGGCGTTGGTGTCGTATGCGTTGCTGTTTGTCGCGCTCGTCGCATATCTGGGGGCTTCGACCGGAGCTGCTGTCGAGTTCTTCGCCGGCGTCGTCATCCCATGGTGGGTGTGGAGCACCGGGTGGCTGACAATTACCGGCGTATTGGCATACCGCGACATTGCTCTGAGCACGAAAATTCTCGGTGTTTCGTTGATATTCGAAGTCGCGATCATGCTCGCGCTCGATGTCGTCATGGTGTTCCGCGGTGGACCCGAAGGAACCGATGCGTCGTCCCTGAATCCGCTGCATTTCACGGAGGGCACACCCTCGCTTGGCCTAATGTTCGCATTTTTCGGGTTTGTGGGATTTGAGGCCACCGTCATCTTTCGAAGTGAAGCACGCGATGCGCAGCGAACCATCCCGCGAGCGACCTACATATCGATCGTCTCAATCGGGTTGTTCTATGCGTTCAGTTTGTTCGCCATCGCCGTCGGCGCAGGCCCCGACAGTCTCGTCGCTAAGGCGACCGAAAGCCCTCAGAGCCTGATCACGGATCTCGCGTTGACGTTCCTAGGGGTCTTCGGTCGGAATGCCATTCAAATTCTCGTATTAGTAAGCCTATTCGGCTGTTTTCTAACATTCCACAACGTGCTCGCCCGCTTCACATTCAACTTCGGTGCGGCGGGTTTGCTTCCCGTAGGACTAGGTCGAGCGCATCCACGTCACCGCGCACCCTCTCGTGCGTCGGTGGTGGTAACGGTGTTCGGGATGCTTGCAATCGCCGGGTCCGTCATGCTCGGCTTGGACCCAGTGCTCGACGTGTACACGTGGTTCTCCGGCGCAGCCACCCTGGGAATTATTGTGCTGATGGCCTTTACCTCGTTGGCGGTGATGGCATACTTCCGCGGACACGAACGCGGATCCTGGCTGACCACGTTCATAGCGCCAGCAGTTTCGTTGATGGCGTTCGCAGGACTGATCTTCCTGGTGGTGAAGAATTTCCCGCTATTGGTCGGTGGCAACGGTGTCGCGGTCGCCTTGATTTCACTACTGACTATTGCGCTGGTTGGGGGAGCCGGTAGCTCCGTGCTCGGCAAATCATCGGCGGCGAGCATCTAACCGACCGGATCCGTTTGCAGACGTTCGCTCCATTTTCATCGTCCATCGCGCGTGCAGAATTTGCATGGTGCCGACCCTTGAATGTATCTCTCCGACAGAATGATCCGTCAAAATTTGAGTCGAAATCGCCGCACTATGAGAATGCGCGTCACCCCTACCTCCCGCACGCCGAACGGCGGATTGCGGTCGTTCACAGAAAGCGAAGCATCATGACTGGCCAGTTGGAGAACAGAAGTATCGTCATCACAGGCGTCGCCGATCCCCAGGGAATCGGCTTCGGGACGGCGCGAGTGCTCGCGCAGAAAGGGGCGCGGCTGACCCTCGTGGATATCTCTGAGCAGGTGCACGACCGACGCGACGACCTGCTGCATGAAGGATTCGATGTCCGCGCTGCCACTGTCGATTTGACGGTGCATTCAGATGTTTCCGAGATGATCGACCAAACCCAAAGGGACGCCGGTGCTATCGACGGCTTGGTGAACCTCGCGGGTATTGCAGCACGCGCCAAGAAGGGCGACGATGTCGACTTCGATGTGCCACTCCTTGCCACGACATCGATCGACTCGTGGGAGCGCACGATCGCGATCAACCTCACGACTCAATTCAACTGTGTGCGTGCTGTTCTGCCGCACATGATTGAGAGAAGGTACGGCCGCATCGTCAATTTCTCCTCCGTCACCGGACCGGTCGGCGCTATCGCGGGACTCGGCGCCTACGCAGCGGCCAAGGCAGGTGTAGTGGGTCTCACCAAGTCGATCGCACTCGAGAACGGTCAGTTCGGTATCACTGCAAACGCGATTGCGCCTGGGTACATCAACACCGCCGCACTCACGCCCGGCATGCATATTGGGGGAGAGAACACCCCGCTCCGGCGAAGTGGTGAGCCATACGAGATCGGCGCGCTCGTCGGATTTCTTGCCGCAGAGGAGTCTTCGTACGTCACAGGTCAGCTGATCACCATCGACGGAGGAAACATGATTCAGGAGTACAAGGGCCCCGGCGAACTCGTTCTGTAGCAGGCAGACCTGTAGCAGAGGCGGAAGAGATAGTCATTCGCCTCTCCGCCGTCCTTACCTCCTAAACGTTCACCGAATCTACTTGGACTTCAGTTCCAGAGAGGAGCCAGTCGTGCGCAGGTCCCTCACCGCCGATGGTGGTATCACGACACCGACGCTCGGATTCCTCGTCAACCCTGTCGCCGGGATGGGCGGTAGCGTCGGACTGAAAGGTACCGACGGGCCCGGCATACTCCGCGAAGCGAAACTCCGCGGCGCCATGCCTGGCGCTGAGACACGCGCCGTTCGCGCATTGAAGCGACTGTCGACGACGACGTCGTCCTTTCGAGTGCTCGCTGGCCCGGAGGAAATGGGGGCGACCGCCGCGCGCGTCGCGGGCTTGAAACCGGAAACATTGGGCCGGTTGAACTCTGGCGACTCAACCGCAGCGGATACACAAACGACGGCACGCGCCATGGCCGAACGGAATGTTGACCTGATTTTGTTCGTCGGCGGTGACGGTACTGCACGAGATGTACTCGCCGCGGTCGGAGACCGCGTTCCCTTACTCGGTGTACCCGCCGGCGTGAAAATGCAATCTGCGGTGTTCGGCACCAGTCCGGAGAACGCCGGCTATCTGGCAGGGCTGTTCCTGGCTCGAAGCCCGGCGGCCAAACTCCGGGAAGCCGAGGTGATGGATCTCGACGAGGGGGCAATTCGTGAGGACAGGTTGTCGGCGCGACTCTACGGCTACGCGGTCAGCCCCTTCGAACGCCACCTCGTTCAAAACGCGAAGTCTGGATCGCGAGCGGGAAGCGAGAGGGATCTTGACGCGGCCGCCCGGCAACTGGCAAACACCATGCAGGCAGGCTGTCTCTATATTCTGGGACCGGGCACAACCACCCGACGCGTAGCTGACGCCTTGGGTTTGCCTTCGACGCTATTGGGTGTTGACGTCATCCTGGATGGGCAACTGATAGGGGCCGATGTCGACGAACATGCGCTGCTTCATCTCGTAGGAAATCACGAAGCACGCATTGTCGTCAGTATTCTGGGTGGGCAGGGCAGCCTCTTCGGCCGCGGAAATCAGCAAATCAGTTCGAAAGTTATCGAGAAGGCCGGACTCGACAACATCTTGGTGCTCGCATCCCTGGACAAGTTGATCGCCCTCCACAATTCACCGCTACGGGTCGACACCGGTGATTCCGAACTCGACACCCGTCTCGCCGGCTATATCCGTGTTCGCACAGGAGCTGACCGCAGCACGATTCTCAGAATCGCCTAGTTGCCACCAATCTTTGTACCAAACAATGAAACTGAGGAAACTTCATGAGTAGACCCACAGCCCATCCGTACATGGCCAATTCGGTGCCCGCCGTTCAAACGGAGATGCTCGAAGCGATAGGCGTCACGGACATTGCGGAACTGTTCGAGCAGATTCCTCTCGACCATCGCACCACCCGGCCGCTCGACTTGCCACCACCACTCAACGAAGGCGAACTCCGGCGTCACCTTCTGAGCACTCTCGCGAAGAACCGTACGTGCGAACAGAACTTGAACTTTCTCGGCGCCGGTCTGTGGCAGCATCATGTCCCCGCAGCGTGCGACGAGGTGGTCCGCCGGAACGAGTGGCTAACATCTGTCTTCGGAGAGCCCAGTTCGGATCACGGCCGCAATCAGGCCTGGTTCGAGTTCTGCAGCCAACTTGGCGAGCTGCTCAAACTTGATCTGGTCGGATTGCCCGTTCGCAGTTGGGGTTCCGCTGCAGGACATGCCATAAGGATGGCGGCTCGTATTACACAACGAACTGAAGTAGCGATTGTTCGCGCGATCGATCCCGAACGGTTGTCCGTCATTCGCAACTATTGCGAGCCGGTCGAAATGGAAAGCCATATCGCAGTCCGTCTAGTTGACTACGATCCGGCCACCGGGCTGATGAATTTGGATGACCTCCGCGCCGTAGTGGGCGAGCAGACTGCGGCGGTGTACTTCGAAACGCCTTCTTATCTCGGCGTGATCGAGCAGCAGGGAGCGGAGATCGCAGCCATCGCCCGTGCTGCGGGCGCGGAAACCATTGTGGGCGTCGATCCGATCTCGCTTGGCGTTCTTTCATCACCAGTAGATTTCGGCGCGGACATCGTCGTTGGCACGGTTCAGCCGCTCGGTATCCACATGCATACCGGTGGCGGGGTCGGAGGTTTCATAGCCTCGCGCGACGAGGATCGTTACGCCCATCAGTACCCCACGTTGTTCATCAGCATCGCCGAGACAATCAAGGCCGGCGAGTACGGGTTTGGTCTCAGCCTGTTCGAGCAGTCCTCTTATGGTCTGCGAGACAAGGGAAATGACTGGACTGGCCATTCGGTATATATGTGGGCGATCGCCGCCACCACGTACATGGCAATGATGGGGCCGCAAGGGTTCGAAGATGTCGGCGGACTCATTCTGCAGCGTGCACACTACGCCGCACAACTATTGTCCGACCTCGACGGTATCCACGTCACCTTTCCGTCCGGTTTCTTCAAGGAATTCGTCGTCAACTTCGACGGCACCGACAAGAGCGTCGACGAGATCAACGCAGCACTGCGGGATCTTCAGATTTTTGGGGGCAAGGACCTATCTCGGGATTTTCCTGAACTGGGTGCCAGCGCGCTGTACTGCGTCACAGAAGTTCACACAATGGCCGACATAGAGCGCCTCGTTGGCGCTGTCAGGAAGGTGACCGCGAAATGAGCGTCAAGATAGAAGAGATCCAGGCGCCGGTCTGGAATGAGCCGGTGATCATGGAAATGGGTTACCCCGGCCGTCGTGGCGCGTTGTTTTCGCCAACCGAGGAAGCGATCGAGGCGCGCGTTGGTGCTGCAGTCGACCTGGTTCCCGCCGCTATGCGCCGTCGCGACCGCCCCGCGTTGCCAGAACTGTCTGAGCCGGAGGTGCTGTACCACTATTTGCGATTGTCACAGCAAACATTGGGGATGATGGGTACTAGCCTATTCGGCACCTGCACGATGAAATACAACCCGCAGATCAACGAGGCAATTGCCTGGCGCCCGGAAGTCACTGAGGTACATCCACTTCAGCACGAAGACACGCTGCAAGGGACCTTGGAAATTGTGCACGGTATGGATCGCATTCTGCGTGAGCTCTCAGGAATGGACCAGTTCGTTTTCCAAGCTGGCGGAGGCGCCGAGGCTGCCTTCGTTCACGCCGCCGTGACACGCGCCTATCACGCGTCCCGTGGCGAGTTGGAGCAGCGCAACGAAATCATCACAACTATTCAAACCCACCCCTGCAACGCGGCGACAGCTGCCGCCGCCGGGTTCAAAGTCATCACGCTCATGCTCGACGAGAACGGTTACCCGTCGCTCGACGCGCTCAAGGCCGCGGTTTCCGACCGAACGGCAGCCTTGATGGTCGGAAACCCCGACGATATGGGTGTCTACAACCCCGACATGAAAGAGTGGGTACGAATTGTTCACGAAGCAGGCGGCCTCTGCTTCTACGACAGTGCGAACTTCAACGGAACGATGTCGAAGATTCGCCCGCGCGAAATCGGATTCGATGCGTGTATGTTCATGCTTCACAAGACCTTTGGAGCACCCAAGAGTGGCGTCGGCGGTCCTGCCACTGGAGCCTACGGATGCTCGGCAGCGCTCGCACCGTTCCTACCGGCGCCAATCGTCACGGTTGATGGCGATCATTACAGTCTTGATCACGACCGCCCGCAAAGCGTCGGAAAGATACGCGAATTCTGGGGTAATGTGCCTGTGATTCTCAAGGCTTACGCGTGGGTGCGCGCCATGGGGGCCGACGGAATTGCGCAAGCGTCGGACATCTCCGTGCTCGGGAACAACTATATGGAGAAGGGACTCCTCGCAATTCGAGGCGTGACTCGCTCGCACCCGGAGAGTAAGAGCCCTCGCCTCGAAATGACGCGATACAGCATGCAGACTCTCAAAGATGAGACCGGCGTCGATGTGCACGACGTACAAAACCGCATGACTGATTTCGGTATCGACGCAATGTGGACCAGCCATGAACCGTGGCTGATTCCTGAACCCTTTACGCCTGAGGCCGGCGAAATGTACGGCAAGGAGGCTTTGGATCGCTGGGTCGCGGTACTCGCGCGCATTTCGGATGAGGCGTACTCAAACCCCGATATCGTCAAGACTGCGCCTCACAACCAGGCCATTCACCGATTGAAGCCTGGCGTCACCGACGATCCGCGTACCCGGGCTACGACGTGGCGCGCGTTCCAACGAAAGCTCACCGAGAGCCGTACGTAGGTCGACGTACTTGTGTGCAATTCACCGTCTGACTCTCTCGATCCATGTTTATCAATTCTCATGACATAAATCTTTTATGGGTGCACACATCAGCACAAGGGTCGTAGCAAACTTTTAAATTGCTTTCTCGGCCAAGCTTATGCGCGATTATCAACAAGGAGCCTTCATGGCGGGACTGGATACCCCGGTAACACCCCTAAAATTTCTCGAGCGCACAGCTGAGGTTCATCCGAATAGGATTGCGGTGATAGACGGAGATCGGAGGATTTCGTATTCCGGCTTCGCCTCAGTCGTCACACGCCTCGCCCACGGTTTTCGTCAGTCCGGGGTCCGGCCCGGAGACCGAGTCGCCTACCTGGCAACCAACTCAGCTGAACTACTTGCCGCCCACTACGCAGTTCCGCTGGTCGGCGCAGTTCTAGTTGCGATCAATACGCGACTTTCACCAGCGGAAATCGAATACATCTGTAATCACTCCCAAGCCGTCATTTTGCTTGGCGATCCCAATCTGCTTGGACAGCTGCACAACTCACCGTTGCGGACGGTGCGCGAGACGGTCCAACTACCGCAGCAGGACGGTACCTATCCAGACGTCGGGTCATCACTGATCAACTACGAAACGCTCATGGCTCGCGGATCGGACGAGCCGTTGCCATGGGAGATCGACGACGAGACCCGAACTATCTCAATCAATTACACCTCCGGCACGACGGGACGCCCGAAGGGTGTGATGTATACCCACAGGGGTGCTTACCTCAACTCCCTGAGTCAAATACATCACCAAGGTTTCGACGCAAATACCCGATACCTGTGGACATTGCCCATGTTTCACTGCAACGGGTGGTGTGGTCCCTGGGCGATAACTGCGGCATCCGGAACTCACGTGTGTATCCGTGCAGTCCGCGGTGACGCGATGTGGTCACTGATCGACAACGAGAAGATCGACCATATGAGCGGTGCTCCGACGGTGCTCACCACGCTGGCCGCAGCCGAATCGGCGCATCCACTCAAGCGCAATCTGACCATCACTACCGCGGGAGCCCCGCCAAGCCCAACCACAATCCAGGCGGTCAGGGCACTCGGAGCCGACCTAGTGCACGTCTATGGACTGACCGAAACTTACGGGCCGTGTGCGGTCTGCGAACCTCAGGCAGCGTGGTCCGCTCTCGACGAAGAAACACTCGTAAACTTGCTGGCGCGTCAAGGAGTTGGAATGCTCGCATCCGGTCCGGTGCGGGTCGTGCGCACCCAACAGCAGCCTGGTGGCGAACTCGTCGACGTCGTGAGGGACGGCACCGAGATAGGCGAGATCGTCATGCGCGGAAACATCGTCATGAAGGGCTACTTCGAGGACGAACAGGCCACCGCAGAGGCTTTCTCCGGCGGCTGGTTCCATTCCGGAGATCTGGGGGTCATGCACCCCGATGGTTACGTTCAGCTCGTGGATCGTGCCAAAGACATTGTCATATCCGGAGGAGAGAACATCTCGACGATCGAAATCGAGCAAGTGCTTATGAGTCACCCGTCAGTATCGGACGTCGCGGTGATCGGCGTTCCGGACTCGAAATGGGGAGAGCGGCCGAAGGCATTTGTGGTTGTCGAATCGGGCTCCAAAACTTCCGATTTTGATTTGACACAGTTCGTACGAGAGCGCATCGCGGCTTTCAAGGCGCCGCGCGAGATCGTATTTCTCACCGAACTGCCGAAGACATCAACTGGAAAGACACGCAAGAACGAGCTGCGAGATAGCGAATGGAATGGAAAGCGCGAGCGAATCCGCGGGTGAGTGCATATAGACGAAAAATCGCACATCCTCGCGCTGAGTTAAGGTGGTCGGCCGATTTGAATAGGCTCACTTTTGGCTGACTGTATGAGAATTGCATCAATCTCGAAAGGACGCGGACATGACACAAGACGCAGTTCGTCGGGTACTCGCCGAAATCGAGGAATCACGTGAAAGAATCATCCAAGACGTAAAATGTCTAGTTGAGGTACCCAGCGTGAATCCGAATTATCCAGGAGTCCGGTCCGAGGAATACCTCGGCCAAGAGTCTGAGGCGAATCTCTTGCTTCGGGATCGGTTTGGATATCTTTTCGACCGCTCCCAACTCGTCAAGAGTCAAGAGCGACGGGAAAACTTCGCCGGGGTCGTGAATGGAAGTGGTAAGGGTCGATCGCTCCTACTCAACGGACACATTGACGTCGTGCCAGCAGGGAATCCCGATAAGTGGGAAACTGACCCCTTCATCGCCAGCGAGGTCTCCGGGAGAATCCACGGCCGAGGCGCAAGTGACATGAAAAGTGGCGTGATAGCGGCATTCAGTGCGATCGAAGCGATTCGTAGGTCAGGTATCCAGCTTACTGGCGACTTGGTTGTCCATTCAGTTGCAGGCGAGGAACTGGGCGAGCACGAAGTCGGCACAGGATGCGTGCTTCAGAACGGCTATACGGCGGACGCAGCCATCGTTGTCGAGCCTTCAGCTAGCTTTGACTCGCCGCTGACCATTAATCCGACTGCTGCCAGCCTGTTGTGGGGCAGAGTCCGGGTTGAGGGATTAGCCGGGCACCCAGGGCTTCGACGCGAGTTGGTGCGCGCAGGTGGAGCGGGAACCCGCGCAGGCGTGAACGCAATCGACAAGGGATACCTGGTTTTGCAAGCGCTCTACCGAATGGAAGAACAGTGGGGAATGAGCAAACAGCGACCACTTTTCAAGCCAGGGCAATTCGTCGTCATGCCGGGTACGATTCACGGTCGGGGGAAAGACATCGATATCCCGTTCGTATTCGCTGAATATTGCGAGATAGATTTCATTGTCTGGTATCCACCGGAGGAGGACTCAGATTCGGTAAAGCTCGAAATAGAAAACTTCGTCAACCGGTCAGTCTCTTTGGATCCATGGCTAGCAGAAAAACTACCCACCTATGAATGGCCGGTTGAGTTCCCAGGCTTCAGCACCCCGGCTGATCACGAGATTGTGCGTACTCTAGGGAAAAGTCACGAGCGCGCAAACGGAATCTCGGCAATCGTCGAGGCGTTTCCAGCCGCCTGCGATGCGACATGGATTGCGAAAACTGATATCCCGGTCGTGAATTACGGCCCCGGTCATTTAGCAAATGCGCACAAGCCGAACGAGTATTGCGATGTCGGCGAAATATTCGCGGCGACCAGGAGTTTGGCGCTCACTGCACTTCAGTGGTGCGGTGTCAAATGAACACTCTGTATTAGGTGTGGCACTGCCAAGTTGTTGCGATCCGCTAATCTGAGATGATCCGGTGATGTCGTCGACGTATAGGGTTCCGATTCCCGCGCGAGATCATCACACACTGTGTGGCTCTACCATCGGTTCACTCTCTCGTTCGCGACGTCGAGTTATTGATGTCCTCACGGCGGGTTCGGTAGTCTCTGGCGACTGCGAGGACCTGTCCGAGTTCGCGCCGGCAGAGTGCACGAGGACAAGTGCGTCATGCAAGTGACGAACGCCTGAGTGTCGGCTATTGGGAACGGTGTGCCACCGGTTCGCACTGCGGACCGGCGGCATTCCGTGTGCTTCGAACACTGCCGATCCGAAGGTTCGAATATGTTGCTGTACAACAGATTTACTCCAGAAATTGATTGATCGAGATCACATTTTTCCGTAGTGTCACGTGTGCAACATCGCGCACTTCGGCGCACATTCACCTAACACTCTCCAGGAGACTGCCATGGGTTCATCCGACACCGATCTCAAACTACTCGACAGTGTCATCAGTGTCGCAGGTGCGTTGGCGGCAATATTCGGCGGAGTTGCCGGTGTTGCCGGGCTCGCGACATTTCTCGGGACCGGCGGCGGATCGTAGGCGGCTTACGTTCGGTCTCACCGATGGGGATGAAAGCTCGATCTCGACGATCAGATCCGCGTGCGAGCAGACTGCCTTGAGCGCGTTGGTATTCGGGTGATCGACCGCTCGCACCCACTCTGCAGCCGCCCCGGAACTTTTTCCGGAGCGGCTGTGGCGTTTCTATGGACGCTCCGAGTGAACGACCGCGGGAACTTCGACATACCAGGTCGGGTCGCCCTTCTCCTGCCCGACTCCGGCTTTCGATTCACTTATCGTGAAAGCGGCCGGCCAGGATCGTGAAGGTCACAGCTCCGGAAGGCTGCGACCAGTCCAAACGCCGTGCGGCCCGGAAGGCTGTTGGTTGCGCGCGGTAGTGGAATGCCGAGAACGACGGTGTGAACGTCCCGCGTCGACCGGCTTGGGGTGCTTGGGCGGCGAGATGCGGGGGAGGAATGTGGTGGCGTCGGTGGGTGTTGGTGGGTGAGGGGTAAGTGGTGGGGCGGTCTTCGAATGAGCTGTGCGCAGCCGATTCGGCTGTGGTGTTGGAGAGTGCTTCGCGGGTGTGGCGGCCGGTTGTCGGATCCTCGTGTACTTATACGCCTTCCGATGACCAGCGCGAGGTGAGGATGGCGTTCGGCGAAAAGGCCAGACGACGACTCCGCGGGGTGTCGTAGAACAAATCCCCTCGACTGCATCTTCCCTCTCGGCATCCACATATGGTGGTGCCTGTCGCGTATTTTCGGCGCTGGGTATTTCGATTGCCTGACAGTCACCGGCTGCTCAGAACGGCGTCGACCGTTCTCATCATGTTCTCTCCAAAGGCCTTCCGTGAGAAGCCTTCGGCCCATGCGCGGATTGCCTTCGCATCGAAATCGTTTGGATCGAATGTCTCCATTGCTTCTGCGAGACCTCCAACTACCTTCGCGTCGTCGCCAGGGGCCACGAGAAGATCGGACTTGCCTGGGATAACTGTGTCGAGGGCACCGCCTTCGCCCAAAGCGATCACTGGGGTCCCGGTGGCCATCGCCTCGACCGGGACGATGCCGAAGTCCTCGACGCCGGGCATCAGCAGGGCTCGGGCTCGTCGGTAAAGATCCAGAAGCTGATCGTGGGGGACTCGCCCGACAAAGACCGTGTCTTCGGCGGCCAACTCCTTGCATACGTCCATCCATCGGCCATCGCCCACAACGACGAGTTTCTTGCCCGCCTGCCGTGCGGCTCTAATCGCAAGGTCTGGACGTTTGTAAGGCACCAAGCGGCCGGCAAGTAGGAAGAAATCTTCCCGTTCGATCGAGAAATCAGGGGTGAATCCATGGGTGTCTATCCGGGTTGCGATAGTGCGTATCGCGGACCGATGAACGGTAGGTATCGGCCAGCTTTCGGACTGCCGCCCGATCGTCGACATGTAGTGGCACCTTTAAATCTCGGGCTTCGCCCTCTGCAACCCGCGTGAGTTCCCGGCCTTCGGCGGTCAGATCATCCCAGTATTTCTGGTTCATCTCGGTATCGGTTCTCTTCCACGTCAGGTTTGCCAACGTAAGCGGTCGCTCAGATTATCCAATCCCTTGAGCAGTGGCTGGTCGTTCACAACATGTGACCGGCCGGTGGGGTGGCGGGGATCTTGACAGCGTACTTGCATTTTGCAAGTGTTGTCGTATGAGCCTGTTCATCACCTGTCCGGTCGAGAACGTCGAACGTGCGACCACCTTCTACACCGCCCTCGGCTGGACCCTCAATGCCGAGATGTCCGATCACAACGTCTCGTGCTTCGCGATCGCTCCCGAGCAGTACGTCATGCTCGGCAGCCGCGAAACGTATGCGAGTGTCGGTGGCGCCGAGGAGTTGGTCGGCGGACATGATACCCCGTCGAAGGTCACGGTCTCATTCGACCTCGGCAGTCGCGAGGCGGTCGACGAACTCGTCGAGCGTGCCGGCGCCGCCGGTGGGCGGATCGGTGACACTGACGACTATCCCTTCATGTACCAGCGCCAGTTCGACGACCCTGACGGTTACCACTACTCGCCGTTCTGGATGAAGCCGGAACCCACCCCGGCCGCGTGAGTGACCTTGCTGCGGCCCTCGACATCGTCGGAGCGCGGTGGGCCCTGCTCATCGTGGAGCGGTTGCTCGACGGGCCGCAGCGCTATGGCGATTTGCAGCGCGACCTCGGAGTGCCAACCAATATGCTCGCGACCCGCCTGCGTGAATTGGAATCGGCCGGCGTTCTGGCCCGTCTGCCATTGCGGCACAACTCTCGTGCCTACGCGTTGACCGATCGCGGGCGTGCGTTGCGAGAGGCGATCGTCGCGCTCCAGCACTGGGGCCGCGAAGGAAAGCCGCATGTGTCACAGGGGTCGTGATGCGCTCTGACGAACTTCTCCGTGACGGGCTTGGCTGCAGGAACCTGCGGGAGCCGTTGACCGTCGAGGCATATCGTTGGATCCGCCTGGCTCGATGCGTCGAAGAGGAAGCCCGGCGGCAGTGACGGATCCGGCGACCGTCCGTAAAGGTCTGCGTCTACCGGATTGTGGGCGCAAAGTAATTGTGCAGCAACGTATTGTATATTCTGTCCATGAAATATGTTGCGCTGCAATGAAATATGTTCACAGTGAATATGCATTCATAAGTGTGTCGAGTGGCAGCTTCGCTACCGGAGTGAGAGTGGACGTCCTGCAGCCTCGGCCGCGGAGATACGTTCTTCGATGACGCCGCTTCCTGCGATCTGTTCGATCCCGGCACGGATGGCGGCGGCGGCACGGGTGCGGCCCGTCAGCGTGTGCTGTGTGATGGTGCAGAAGTTGGCGATGTCAGTGGACGGGAAACTGACACTGGCATGCCCGGTGTGAGCGTCGCGCTCACGGCGGCCGTGCCGGTTTCCTCTTCGCTCGCGAGGGCCTCGTGCGGCTGCGCGGAGGCCCGCACGAGCAGTGCTCCCGCAGCGACGGCGATCGCGGCGTAGTAGGCGAGCATGATCCGCTCGCGACCCCGAGGCGGTGTGTCGACCTGCGGACGTGGGAGTTCGGGTTCGGAGGCGACGTCGCGGCGGGTAGCGAAAGGCACGGCCGCGCTGCAATTTTCGGTCTCTGGTGGGTCTTGGTTCTGAGCGCCATGCACAGTGTAGGCAGGAGCAAGTTGTCAGGGCTGTGTTGCGAATCGGGGCGTGGCATTCACGCTGGGCAATTCATTCAGCTCAGGACAGTCATGAGTGCCTGTCGGAGGGCATTGCCTGGTCGTGGACACGACGTTTGCACGGTCCGACTCGGTTCGGGAGGCTGCACGATGACGGTTCACGGCATTCGACTCGACAGCGGCCAGCGCTTCAAATTGAAAGTTGCGGTATTCGCGGGTGTAGGGCTGGCGATCGGGTTGTTGGGCGTATTCGCGAGCAGCGTGGGTGTTTTGAGCTGGGATTATGCTCACACCGCGGTAGGGCAGCCGTAGTTCCAGCGTTACAGCTTCATCGCGGGAATTATCATTGTTTCCGCGTGGATCGTGGCTGTGGGGACGGCGTTGTTCGTTTGGCTCGCGAATGCGATTGGCAAGGTCGCCACGACCAGGAGAATGGGCAACGACCGCTAGCTGATCCAGACTCCGAGCGGGCTCGTTGGTTTACCTGCAGCGATCGGTGCGGGGTACTCGATTGATGTTGGGCGACAGCGAGGAAGCTCACCTTCCGCGTTCGGTGCGGTTCGTGGGCGCAGTGCAACTGTACTGGGCAGATCCTCTGAAGCGGGTTGTGATGATCGTGTTCGGTGTGTTGGTGGCGTCGATCGGGGTGGCTATCTGTGGTTCGCGTCCAACTAGCATTCGCTGACTTGGCTATTTCACACACCGGGACGGATCAGCATGCCCGGGCGTGACTACCGCGCGACCTTTTCGCCGCTGGACGAAGTTCCGGAACCTGATCGGCAGTCGGAGATCAACACGATGATGCCCTTCGGTTACCCGATCATCGGTTACACCAGCTACGAGACCAGCACCGTCATTTATCTGCGCTCCGGTCGGTGGATTCGCGCCGGTAGCGCAGACCTCGACGCACACGGACATAAAACAGACGTTTTTGACGGCTGAGGTCGGTCGCACTACGTCGTGGGCAGTGACGAATCCCCGTGGTGGCCAGTGGCTATGACGACCACCTGAAGAACAGCGTCTTCGGGCATCTCGGGGTAGTAGTTGACCCGGAGTTGTTTTGCGAAATTCGTCATGTCGGTGCCGGGTGGCTGGCGAGCTGCTAGCGGCGACAGATGAGCGAGATCGTACGTTTCTACAGCGGTGACCAGTCCTGCAAGGGGGCGGGCGGTCGGGTGATTGTCGAAGATGAAAATTGCCAGCCCTTCGTGTATGTCTTCGCGCCAGCGGACGGTGGAACCTTTCGTGCCAGAAACCACTGCCGTGTAATGCTTCTGATCAAAGTGCACGGTTTGAGCAGGAGCGCCTGTCGTCATGTTCGCATTGTCCACTAAGCACGGCCAGCACCAAGGCGGTCCTACCCTCGATGGCGGCGGCCGAAAGCGTGGCCTTCGCGCGGGGTGACCGAATCCGACTCCATCACGGTTGCAGGGTTGATCCTGGCCGCGGTGACGATTGCCAGAGTCCGGCGCGGCCGGCGATCGAGTATCGAATCCTGAGCTGGCACCTCGTTCGTCAGATGTAGTACTGCAGATGGATGTGCAGTCGAGTACCTGCTGATTGACTCTCTCCCGGAAGGGAGTCGTCAATGAGCACGTCCGTCAACCGAAGCCGCTGGTCGATCGTTGCGTTGTCATGCGCCGGAGCGGCATTGGTGGCCGCGTTCGTTTTGGGCCCGGCCGCGTTGTTACGCGGACGCTATCCGCAGTTTCAAGATCAATCCGTCATGAGTGAGCTGCTCGGCCGCGGCTTGGTCGACTACTGGGGTAGCGGACTCCGCACCTATCCTCCCGGCTTGGCGGAGATGGTGGACTACTGGTTCGAGTGGCACGCGATCAAGATCATCATCTCGGTGCTGCTGACCGCGGTTCTGGGTCTACTCGCGGCGACTCTGTGGCGGCGATCTCTGACGGCCGGCGTAGGTTGCGTGGTCGCGGCGGCCACTACGACTGTGCTGTCATTGTTTTCGGTCTTGGTGGCCGTGCTCAACATCCAGTCGACGGTCGCACCCGTAATCGCGCTGCTTCCGATGCTCTCCGCTGACAACGCGGACGGGCAGACAGCGCAGTCTCTGATCGAGAACGGTGTGCAGAGCGGAGACTCCAGGCCGCCACTGCTCGAGCTGCTCACACAGGTCGAGCACTACAACTGGGCCGCGATTGTCGCTACCACCGTGGTGATCGCTGTAGTCGCAACCGGAACCGTCATCGTCTTCCGACGCCACAGATCGTCGGACACGACAAACGGTGCCCACCGTCGGATGTTCGTCGCCCTCGGATCGCTCGGTGCTGTGATGACCATTGCGATGGCGCTGCTGTTCGTTGCGGCCGTTGTTGCCGTCGTCGATCCAGGAGAAGCTCTGCTCGGCGTGGTCGGCCTGTGACTCTATTGCCGGACCAAGATGAAGGGCGACGGCGTATCCATGACCGAATCGCGGAAGTGCTGAACGTCGATCGCAGTACGTTGTGCCGAAACCTGTAGTAGCAAAAGTGAATTCGCTATGTCATTGGAAATGTTGCGTCTTCGCCGGCACTGATGTCGCCGGTTCGACCTCGATGGATGCGCTCCCTACAATTCGATGGGCCGATCGGGGTGTGGGCCTGTGGTTGGCGCGCTGATATCTGTGCGCCATTGCTTCGACCGCGGTGAGTGGGTAACGCAGCTGTCTGTCGAGGTGGGGGAGGGGCAGCTGCGTCGCGGGTTGCAGATCGTCAAGCGGCGGCCCTCGACGGCTCGTTGCGGTAACGCGACAGTCGGCCGTCGGTTCCGGTAAGCCGCCAGGACCAGAGGGTGAGCCGGGTGCGCATTCCGTTGGCGTCGGCGAGGCTTCGGACGTCTGCGCAGGACTCTGCAAGGAGTCGCCGGAAATCGGGGTTGCGCATCGAGTAGGTCTCGCGCAGAACATTGCGGGGGATGCCCAGCAACGTCGCGTCCTGCCGGCTCGGGACGACGATGGACCAAAACCCTATGCGCATGACTACAGGCGTGGTGAGGCCGAGTGCGAGGCGGTTGAATCGGCTCATGCGCGGAGCGTGATGGCGCAACCATGCATGGGCGAACCCGATGTGACGTGCTTCCTCGGCGAGATGGATCTGCATGATGCGGTCGGTGAGCGGGTGAATGCCACCGCCGCGCATGATGCTCTTCTGGATGTGGTCGATCGGCTCCTCTCCAGCGAGGATGATCTGAAAGAAGAAACTGGGCCACAGCGATCCCAGCGAACCGACCAGGGGGAAGGCCTTGACAAGCCACGTTGGGGCACCGTGGACCTCCGGAGCCACCCGGTTGGTGAACTCCTGAAACATCTGGATGTGGTGTGTCTCTTCGGTGAGTTCGTGCATGAAGTAGCGGAATTCGGGGTTCTCGTTCGCCAGGCCCATCAAGAACTGGGTACCGCCGAGAAGGAGCAGTTGCTCGAACTGGGAGCCGGTCTTTGTTATAGATGCGAGCCGAAGCCGGGCAACCCGCCGTTGTTCCTGGGGTGAGAGCGCGCGGTACCAGTCGGTGTGGGACAAGGGGTCGACCGCGGGGAGTGTCCACCTTGGGTCGTCCGCGGGGGCGGCGAATTCGGGCGAATTCCAGGCGATGTCTTTGAACGCCTCGAAGTGGAGCCCTGTCGAGGATGCCTCGGACAGTGTGCGCAGAGTGTCGTGGTAATCGCGATGTTCGTTGACGGTATTGCGCCCCGGAGCTAACCGGACAGATGGCGCGTTACGCCGCGTGCGACGAAGTGTTAGGAACTGCATTTCGGGCTCCTTTGTGGCATCTATCTCAGATGTGCCCACAGTAAACTAAGTGTGACTACGCGTCCACAGTAACTGTATGAGTCTGCACGTCCACGGGTAAGTCCGGAAGGGCGAAAGGGACGCTCAATATCGCACCATGCACGCAGCTCTCGGCATTTGATGGTGGTGTGGGTCCTGCTGTCGAGACGAGGGTGCTGGGCGTGGTCGACGGTGGCACGTTGGGCCGTTGTGGCATCTGCCCACCAATACGGTGGGAGGGTCCAAGGCGAGGCTCTTGCGATCTCGTCACGGTCGGTGTCCCGCTTGATCGGGTCGGAACTCACCTCGCCGAACTCGTGTCCCTGCACCGCGGCGACATCCGAGGCGGCGCAGACAGTTGATCATGTGGATCGGCCCGCACGTCTTTCGTCATGCGACGGGGATCCGATGGACCGTGGTTTGTTGCTCGGATGGCGATCGGTAACAGTGGAAATATCTCACCGGTAACTTTCAAGTTGTGTCAGTTCTCTTTCTTAAGTGACTGTGTAACAACCAGTTTCGATGAAAGTCGCTATCTGAATTGAAATTCTGGGCGGAAATGCACGACGACCAATGGCTCTGGGGTTACTGTGAGCGTCACCGATGCCGGCGGAACCAACAGCGTCGAGATCGACATGCTCGTGACCGCCGACGCCATCACCGAAGTGCCGTCGGTTGGCTCAGACTTGTTCAGTGCCGAGCCCTGCAAGAGCGGAGTTTGCGTCCGGGCGCTCCCGGTAGATCGGCGGTGGCCTTCATGGTGTGATCGCGCTCTATACGGCATTGGCTTTAGTGGTGGGTGTTGCTGTCGCGGCGCGCCGTCCGGTGGGCGGCAGGAAGAATCTGGCCGACGTGTTCGGCGGCACCGAGCATGAAGCGGTCCAAACCGGAACGCGTCGGGCTGTAGACGTACTGACGGCAGAGGGAACTTCTGCTTCGGAGCAACCGTTGGCCGCATTACGTGAGTTGCGGCGGGCTAATCGAGCGTTGTCGCTTACCGGTGCCAAGATTCTTCTGGACCAACTTCTGCCACCTCGCTAGCGCAGTCGCGGAGCGCTAGCACCGAAACGCCAGCGACCTGTGCCTGGCAGCTACTGAACGCACGGAAAAGGGGCCGGTGAGCACTTTGCTCACCGGCCCTATGAGTGAAGATCGTCCTGGGTCACCACTCCTTGATGATGTCGACTGTGCTCGTCCGGATCGCAGGATTGTCGACTGTGAAGGTGACCTCTCCGCGATGGCCGGCGGTGTCGTCCACCAGCTGATCAATACTTGCGGATGTGGTGTGGCCGGGATTGCCCAAAGTTCGAAATGGGCGGCGTCCCCTTCACCGCGGAAGCAGAAGCAGCAGCCCGAGCAGTCCTCAACGGCGAGATCACCGGAGACGAAGCGATCGCCCGCGGACTCACCGAACTGAACGCCCGCACCGCTCAGTGAGCAACGACTACCACTATCCCGGCACCACGGTCCTACGAAACCGACTCGGATACACCGACCCTCACACGCTCGCGCAGGCAGAAGCCCTCATCGCCGCAACACGAATGGCGGAGCTGGCAGCGAACCCGATCGACGGACACTTCGACTTCGCGCACCTGCAAGCAATCCACCGACACCTACTCGGTGACCTCTACAAATGGGCCGGTGAAATCCGCACCATCGACACCGCGCCAGGCGATCTCGGCATCCTCCACGACCCACCCGCCGCCATCCCCGGCGAACTCGACCGAGTGTTCACCGACATCAACAGCGGCGTCTACGTCAACCACCACAGCCACGAAGCGTTCGTCCAGGACCTCGCCGGCCACTGGGGAGACCTCACCAGCGTCCATTCGTTCGTCGACGGAAACTCCCGTACCCAAAGGGTTTTCTTCGACCAACTCGCACGCGACGTCGGGTGGGCCATCGAATGGCGCGAACTCAGCGTCGACGCCGTCCAAGCTGCCCGCAACTTCGCTTACATCGACGGCGGAACCATCCTCGCCGACGTCCTAAGACCCGCGATCAAACCCGTCACCGACGTACCCGCGGGCTCCATCGCCACATCACCGCGTGGCACCACCATGACCTTCCCCGAACACTGGCAGGCAATGATCGAGCACTACGACACCATGCCCGAACAGGCCTACACGTGGGCTAGCCAGATCAAACCGGAAGCACCACAACATGAACCACAGGTGACCGAGATTCGGCCAAGACTTGAGCCCGTCGCTCCGGAGCGAGAACTAGCCGACCTCGACACCACCAAGTTCCACACCCACTGGAGACCAGAAATCGACTACCAACTTATGAACAGCCGCACCATCCCGCAACACAGCAGCAGACCAGAAGGGCCGAGACTGTGAGCATCATTGGATACGCCCGCGTCTCCACTCTCGAACAGAACCCCGAACTGCAGCAGCACGCACTCCGACAAGCCGGCGCGATCCGCATCTTCACTGTCTACGAATCCGGCTCCACAGCGCAGCGTCCCCAACTCGCCGAATGCCTGAACTACCTGCGCGAGAATGACGGTGATGTTCTCGTCGTCTGGAAACTCGATCGCCTCGGACGATCCGTCCGCCACGTCATCGACACCGTCCACACCCTCGGCGAACGCGGCATCGCATTCCGTTCCCTCACAGAAGGATTCGACACCACCACCGCAGGCGGCGAATTCCTGTTCCACATCATGGCCGCCCTTGCCCAAATGGAACGCCGCATGATCGTCGAACGCACCCACGCCGGCCTCGAAGCCGCCCGCCGACAGGGTCGACACGGCGGCCGGCCAACCGTCATGACACCCGAACGCACCGAACTCGCCCGCACCCTCCGCGAACAGGGCAAGAGCCTCGACGCCATAGCCGCAACGCTCGGAGTTGGCCGGTCTTCCGTGAGTCGAGCACTCTCAGGTTGTGGACGCGAGGCCGCGACCCCTTGAAAACCAACCAGATTTGATCGTAGAGCGCCTCCCGATAGAAGTCGGAGATGCGGCCGCTGCAACGCGAGCGGACACCACCTGATTGAGGAGTATTGCAGTGCGAATTCGTTGTGCGGATTCGACGAAACATGATCGGGTAGTGGATCTTTCGAATATGGTTCGGATGTGTTACTTGCCGTGAAAGGCTGAGGTCGGCGGGCCATTTGCGTTAAAGTTGGCGAGTGCGCTGAGATAGGCACTCAACTCGGAGGATGGTGAATTGGTGGAGAGGCTGATCCGGCATCGTGTTGATGATCTCGACGGGTTGCCTGTAGATGATGATATCAACCAGAGGATTGAATTCTCATTCCGTGGAACGGACTATGTAATCGACCTCAGGCCGGCGAATGCAGACAAGATGAAAGCCGTTCTGCGGCAATACATCAATGTCGCGAGGAGGGTTGAAGCTACGGCGGCCGCTCAGGCGACAGGTGTCGAAGAGTCCTTTGATTCTCCATGCACTGAGGACCAAATGCAGGCAATCCTTCGGTGGGCAAAGATGCATAATTACGCGCCGTCTCCGTCAGGAACCGTCACGAAACAGATAGTTCAGGCATTCAACGCCGCGCACCGTTGATTCACTCAACGATCGAAACGATAAAGCCGCAGGATCGGAGGGGTTGCGGGGACTGGCTCTTCAACTGCTGATCCGGCCCGGCCGGTAGCTTCCGCCCACCCTAGTCGAATCCGCCCGTTCACCGGCATGTACCGAAAGAATTTCAATCGGAAGTCAATGAGCTAGCAATCTCAATGACTTCGATGGGGCCTATGGTCATTGTATCGTGGGTAATGTCCTCAGCGGCTGGCGAATTCAGAATCGATCACTGACAGTGTGCTTGAACCACACTTAAGCCGTCGTGGCCTCGCCCGCCGGAATCTCAGGCCGGTGTCGACCAGAGGTAAAGCCGCCCCACCCGCCCTCTTCACGAGGTGCGCCCCTAGGGTTTTGTCCAGCGCTAGTCTCGGGGTAAGGAAAAAGGAGCATCTTCGATAGAGGAAGAGAGGAAGTGGCCGGCGACCTATCCGAGAACAACGCCGACGCCGCCCTTCAACACCGTTCACCGCGAGATGGACGACCTTGGTGATCGCATCGCGAAGAGCAAGACCGCGCCGAACACGAACAAGCGACGATCGAACACCATCACACCATCGCCTAACACGTCGAACAAGAGAACCGGCGCCGCGGCCCGCGCCTGTAAAACGCAAGGGATTCTGTGAAGAGAGCTGCCCTCGGCGGGGTGTGAAGGATGACCAGAGTGGATGGAGGGGATCAGTAGACGCCGTCAAACCCATAGGCGGACTGCCATGGGTACGCCCACTGTGCGAGGAAGTCCGGGAGATAGATGCCGGACGATTCCCATGTCCCGAAGTTGACCGGAATGCTGGCCTTCTCGCCCTCGAGCGTCACCCAGGCGCCATTGTTTAGGATGGCATTCACCATTACGGCGGTGCCCTGGATGCAGTAGCCGCCGTCTGCCGCAGTGAAGACTACTGGGGAGGTCCACGACGGAGATGAGAGTTCGCCGGTGATGGCTACGCCCCCGACGCCGACGCCGAAGCTGTCCCGGACGTTGCCACAGAGTTGATAGTCGTTGTTCGGCATCTCCGGGTCTAAGGCCTGAGCTACCCCCGTCCCCAGGACTGTCATTGCTGCTGCGGTGGCGACTACACCAGCGACCATTGCCTTCCTCTGAACTTTCATGCAGCTACCTCAGGTTCTCTCATGCGACCTTGTGTGGATTACTGCTGGCCGCGGGAAGGAAGGTCACAGGAACCTGGTTTGCGGCCTAATTACGGTTTTAGAAGCATGTACAGGTAAATCAGAAGGGTGCCTCTGATGAACGCTCGAAACTTCGTCGGCCACTGCATCGACACTGCAGCCCGTCTGCTCCCACGCGCAAGGTGCGATCGCCCGTTGCCGTTGCCGTTGCCGTTGCCACTGCCTCAATCACGACGCATTTTCTGTGGGCATCGTCTTTTTCTGGAGACCGGGCTGACGTACATGAACTCGGTTTCGAAGGTTCCGAGCGGTGATTTCGTGTACTCAGATGTGTTGTAGTGGCTACAGAAACGCGTCAAACACCCGGAACCCCTGTCTTGTTCGGGGATCCGGGTGTTTCGACTCAAGCGGACTGGTCGCCGAGGCTTTGCAAGCCACCGCCCTGCATAGAGGCTGTGAGGAGGCCTCCGAGGACGACATTGCCCAGGCTCGTGATGAGCAGGTCGACCATGCTGTCGAAGTATTTTCCTAGCATTGTGTCTCCTTACGAGAGGGCTTTGAGGAAGGTGGGCAAGAGTTTTCCGAGGCCGTTTGGCCCTCCCCATGATCCTGATGCGACCATGAGCAAGTCTACGAAGAATTTCTGTAAATCCACGTCGGTAGTCCCTTTCTGTCGTGGAGTGTAGTTCTACTAAAGAGGGGTACCTATTGAATACGATACGGGCTGTTTGATCAGGAGGGTGTAGAGGATTGGCAGCATCTGGGTGATGGTCTGTCCGAGCGAACTGGTGGCATTTTGGATTGACAACATGATGTCTCCCTCAATTGTGATTGCTGTCGATTGTGGCGGTTATGAGTACTCGTTGCCGGACATCGTGTTCAGTCCGGTCAGAGAGCCTCCGATCAAGGTTGCAAGGCCACTGATGAATGGAGTGAGGGCTTTGAATAAATCGACGGACATGTCCGTCCTTTCATGATTCGGAGCGAGAGAGGGAGGAAATGAGATGCGGACTGAGGTTGCCCTCGGCAGGGAGGTGCCGAGGGCAACCAGAGCGGATCAACGGGTCAGTAGACTCCGTCAAATCCATAGGCAGACTGCAGTGGGAACGCCCACTGGGAGAAGAAGTCCGAGAGATAGATGCCGGACGATTCCCATGTTCCGAAATTGACCGGCGTACCGGCCTTGGTGCCGTGCAGCTTTACCCAACCACCGTTGTTTTGGATGACATTGACCAATGACGAGGCACCCTGAAGGCAGTAGCCTCCATCAGCCGCGGTGGTCACCGTGGCGGGAGGAATCGGGTAGCTCGCGACCGGCACTGTCGAGGAGACAGTGGGGTCGTACAAATCGCCGGAGATCGAAACACCGCCGACACCTGCACCTCCACTGTCCCGGACGTTTCCGCAGAGTTGGTAATTCGCGGACGGCCACTGCGGGTCCGCGGCCTGGGCTACACCTGTTCCCAAGACTGTCATTGCTGCTGCGCCGGCGAGTACGCCAGCGACCATTGCCTTGTTCTTGACCTTCATGCAGATACCTCAGGTTCTCTATTGCGACCCTGTATGGAGAACTGCTGGCCACGGGAGGCAGGTCGCCGGAATCAGCCTGTGGCCCAAATCACGATTTCAGGAATCGTGTACGAACAATAACCTGTTTCAGTTTTTTGTCGACTCAAACGGAAATATTTCCAAAAGAAACGCTGAACTGGCTTGATTTTAGGGGTCCTGCCAGGTTCGGCTATCGATATTTACGTGTTACCTGCCGTCTACGTGAAACGTTTGTCTGCGATTGGTCTGTGACGATTTTCAGGTATTAGTACTTTTGAATTAGTTCTTTATGACTAACAATTCTTGTGTTTAGTTACTCCTGGGGAGTGTGCGGAGGTTCGAGATCAATGTTGAATGCGGTCGAACTGGAAGTAACTGCCCACGGATGGTCGGCCTTGCGGTCTTCGAAGGCGAGAAGGGTGCCCGGACCGGTGCGTCGGGGTCATCGATTTCATGGGTTCGATGGGCCCGGTCGAGGTGGGAAAGCATGGATATTGTTGTAAGTTCGTCCGGCTTGCAGGTGGTGCTGGAGTTGTACGAGGAATTTGTTGAACTGGTGACGTTTGGCTTCTGGGAGTCGATTGCCTTTTGCTACGCGCATCTCGTAGTGTCGCCGCACTCCGGGTGAGGATTTCAGCGATGTTTCGTCCAGATCAAACCGGCGGCGGCGAGACGACGGTTCTTGATTGCCGGTGCATGATGCCCGGTCTTCTTGTCGTCGGTGCGGATCCGGCGAAATCCAACGCAGTTTCTGTCGGTCATTATCGACACAAGGAACAGTGCCGAGAACTTATATATGTCATTTTTTCATCGAAAGACGCTGCACTGCAACAAAATACGTTCTCCGTGCATGTGCATCGACGATATCGCGGCAGCGTCGCTACCAGAGTGAGAGCGGACGTCCCGCAGCCTCGGCCGCAGCGATGCGCTCTTCGACCGTGGCGACGTCCAAGTTCTGCTCGATCCCGGTACGGATCGCGGCAGCGATGGCGCGAGTGCGACCCGCGGGTCCCCGGACGTCGGCGAGGGAGCTGGCGATGTTGCGTCGGCGGAGTTCGTATTCGCTGCGGTTGCTGCGATTGGTTCCCAACTGCATGTGAGCCGGGTTGGTGCAGCCGGCGAAGTCACATTGATGACACAGCACGGCATCGTCGGTGTTGGACCAACCCAACCTCGAGATGACACCGTATTCGAGCTGGTAGGCGAATAAATACGCCGGTACCGTCCCGCGGCGCGACGGCCCGGGCAGGCTCGCCGCACGGAAGGAGCCATGCCCGGTCGATGACCCCCCGCCGATCCAGGGCCAGCACTGCTCCCGGCAGCAGCGAAAGCGTTTGGACTCGAACCGGGAAACCACAGCAGGATCCTCAAGCCAAGAACGCCACAGACGTTCGGGAATGCGTACCGGCTGGGGCTGCCCGATCAACGTCATCTGGAACGCCGGTGGCGCGGGAGCGCTGTCGGGCATGCCGGGCAGTGGCAATGAAGCATCGTCCACGAACGTCATCGCCTGCTCCTGACACTCGATCCGGACTGTTACCCGAGCTGACTGTAGGAGCGGGCACCGACAGGACCATGCTCTGAGCCGGCTGGGACCGACGCCGGTAACAGCTCGAGTGAGTTGTTAGCGCCTCCAGCACACCCAGTCGTCACTTTGCTGAGCGTGCGACTCTGGGCTCCGGTACATCGGTGGGCGATCACACTCGATGAAGGAGGGCAGATTGTCGCGAACGAGGCCGGCCTGACGGCCACCTACCGGTGTCCTCCGAATTGAGCTCCGCTTCGCTCCGCGTCAGCGAAATGCGTTCGTTTGTTTGTCTTTCTAGCCGTCCGATTCTCGGCGGCGGCCACCTAGTGCAGCATCTGGAACCGCAAACGACCAAAGTCTGCCGCACAACACTACTCAACCCACGTGGCGGTATCCGGATCCCAAAAACCGAGAACAACCTGTTTCGACAGAATGGGATCAAGGCGCCGCCCTGCGACCACCAATGCCGAGTCAAGAGTCAACGCAGAATCAGGCAATCCCGACACCGTTCGAGCAATCGCCTCGTAACCGGCAGTCCACCCAGAGGAAGGCGCGGACATGGCTGGCGGTAAACCCAATCCACGCCGTTCGGACTCCTGAGACAGGCCACGCGCCAACACATCCGCTGCGAAACGCCAAGCTGAAATTATCAGGACCAGATCAACAAGATCGTGATAACGCGACGACGGACCCCTATTCCACCCGTACTGCCCATAATTCGCACACACCTTGTCGGCGATCTGCGCCGGCAACGGGTACAACGCAAACTCCGGCATCGCAGCCAGATCCTCCATGACCACGATCGGTGTCGGATGCTGATAATCGACGTTCCCTACCGCAA
>Ga0224736_1040_pt1 | contig 40732 bp, 39 predicted proteins | sample IA12soil_MG_GH6A_FD_161628 | JGI IMG/M metagenome (GOLD analysis project Ga0224736, IMG submission 161628) | Enriched cells from agricultural soil in Iowa, United States - IA12soil_MG_GH6A(-) | ecosystem: Environmental > Terrestrial > Soil > Agricultural land | place: USA: Iowa | collected 2017-05-08
AGGTCCCAATTGCCGCTAAAAAGTCTCTTCAAGTTATGGATAAAGTTTCCCCAAAAATCCATCATCCAGCTCCATTTATACAAGGGCTGTTGGTAATACAAATGATGAAGAGATATGAGGATAAAGAAAAACTTCAGTATAATATCAATACCTTTTCTTATCGTAAATAAATAAAGAGCAAAGGACATAAGAATGTACAGTACAAATAAGTAGACATTTCCTGTATCTGTTATTGTCTCTAAAGGTCTGATCCATTCCCACAAGAGAAAGAAACTAAAGACATATAAAATAATAACAAAGCCTTTGTTATCGCGAATCGTTTGTCTCATCTCTGCTTCACCCCCAATAAGGCAGAACGAAAACCTTCATCATAAAGGAATCTCACGTATGTCCCGTTTCTTAAAGCCTGATCATGTAAGGCATTTTCTTCATGTGTAACCCTTTCTCCATTCTCTTTTATAACAAAAATAACAACAGACCCTGTTCTTTTTGTAAACTTGTGCGAACTTTCTAACAATGATTGGGAAAGGGTTGAGGTTACAATCATGATAGCCGCAGCTTGTTGATAGAATGCCTTATCCCCATCGAGAATGGTGTAAACCGGTGTGTTGCTATCGGCCTTCACCCTTGCGAGATGATAAAATAGCTGATGCTGGTGCTCTTCTCCACCTCGAATGGGAAAGATGGAGTGCTCTTTTCCAACAGAGTAAATACCAATTTGTCCTCCATGTCTAATAATAGTTCTAATAAGGGACGCAGAAAATTTCACCATCGATTCAAAGCTCTTGGACGGTGTCCTATCTAATACAATGGAAATATCATGAGACTGACGTTCCTCAAATTCCTTTGTCTGCATTTCATTCTTTTTCGCCGTAGATTTCCAGTCTATCCATGTAAAGCGATCACCAGGTTGATATTCCCTTACACCGGTTACCATTGTAGAATCATTTTGAAGTCTAATCTGAGAGGCAGAAGCTCCCTGTTCATAGCGGCTTTCAATAGATCGATATACCATATCGATATAGGAAGGATACACAAGAATAGTTTTTGAATCTCGTATAACTCGATTTTTCAAAATCAGCCCCAGAAAATCCCCACTTTTAATGGTAATATCTCCAAAAATATGTTCCCCCCTATGCAAATTTTCAACAGTATAAATAACACTTATTCCCCTCTTAAACCACGGATAAAGAATGAGTTCCTCCGATTTTTCAGTAATTGTTGTATCGTTTTGAATAACAAAAAAGAATAAAGGGAAAGGAACTTTTCTTTCCAGAGAGATTGTAATTTCCAACTTATCTCCAACACTATAGCTATCACCATTAAATGTTCGTTCTACCTTAAAGTCGCTCATAGGATAAAACGCCACAAGCAGTGCATATAGGGCAAATGGAGTAAAACTATAGAACAAAAACCAGCTTACAAAGCCCCCCTGAAACATTGCATAGGAAAAGACAATACCGAGGGTGATGAATAGGAGGACTATTTTCATCCATGTTTTCATTTTCCACTTTATTTTCATTTACTTCACTACCTTTTGAACAGGTACACGAATATATCGAATTACTTCATACACAATATCCTCCGGTGACATTCCTCCATATTTCACTTCAGATTTCAAAATAATGCGGTGTGAAAATACATAAGGTGCAAGATATTGAACATCATCAGGTATGACAAAATCTCTTCCTCTCAAAAAGGCATATGCTTGTGTCGCTTTCATTAAAGCAATAGAACCACGCGGGCTTACCCCCAGATATACATTCCCATGGATTCTCGTTTGATGGGCAATACTGACAATATATTGTTTAATACTATGATCAACATAAACTTCCTTTACCTCATTTTGTAATTCTCTTAATTCCTGAAGAGAGATGACAGATTGCAGACTTTCGATTGGCGCTTGCTTTTCAGCCCTGCTCAATATTTCAATCTCTTCATCTACTTCCGGATAACCCATTTTCATTTTTAATAAGAACCGATCTAGCTGCGCCTCTGGTAAAGGATAGGTACCTTCATATTCGATTGGGTTTTGGGTAGCCATTACAAAGAAAGGTTTATCCAGATACCTTGTAACACCATCAACCGTAACACTGCTTTCTTCCATTCCTTCTAATAAGGCAGACTGTGTTTTCGGTGATGTACGATTAATTTCATCTGCCAGAATAATATTCCCCATAATAGGACCAGGTCTAAATTGGAATTCTAAATCTTTCGGATTAAATATCGAAACACCGATTACATCGGATGGTAATAAGTCAGGTGTAAATTGGATTCTCTTAAATGTTGCATTGACGGATTTTGCTAAGGCACGAACCATCATGGTTTTTCCGACTCCTGGAACATCCTCCAGAAGTACATGCCCTTCTGCCAGTAAAGCAACAAGGCTGAGCTCTGCAACATTTGTTTTTCCTATCATTACTTTTTCAATATTATTCAACACTTGTTTTAACTTTGGATGCATATGATTTGTAGTCATCTTTTACCTCCATGTTCGGGAAATGTGAAATGCTTTGGAAAATTCCTAATATTTAGGCTCTATTTATAGCATACTATGAAATGCCTTGGAGAAAAAGCAGGAAATGGAATTGTATTATAGATTCTTTTTATTCATTCTATTCCCTGGAAATTTTAGGTGACGGTCAAATAAAAAAGAGAGAGCTCATAGGAACTCCCTCCGAAATGTTACTTCCAAAAATCATCAAAAACGTTAATAGGTAAGTGACGCTTATGCTCCGACTTTTTATAAAGGGCTTCAATGGTTTCCTGTGCCTGTTTAGAAACCTCTTTGCCTTCTAAATAATTATCAATATCATCATACGATACTCCCAGAGCACTTTCATCCGGTAATTGTGGACGATCATCTTCAAGATCTGCGGTCGGTGTCTTTAGGTATAAGTGCTCAGGGCAACCTAATTCTTTCAATAACATTTTGCCTTGACGCTTATTTAAGCGGAAAATAGGAACCAGGTCTGCTCCGCCATCGCCGTATTTAGTATAAAATCCAGTAATTGCTTCTGCCGAATGATCGGTTCCAAGAACTACACAGTTTTCCATTGCTGCAATACCATATTGCACAACCATTCGTTCTCTTGCCTTAACGTTCCCTTTTTCAAAATCTGAAATCACAATACCAGCTTCTTTAAAAGAATCCTCCAGAGCATCTACAGCTGGTTTTATATTAACCGTTACATCTTTATCTGGCTGGATAAATTGAATGGCATCTTCTACATCTTGTGCATCTTTTTGTACTCCATATGGAAGTCGAACAGCAATAAATTTGTAATCTTGATTGCCTGTCTCTTCCTTCAATTCATTAATAGCGATTTGAGCAAGCTTCCCTGTTAAGGTAGAATCTTGCCCCCCAGATTGTCCCAGTACAAACCCCTTAAAAAAAGGATACTTTCTCAAATAGGCTTTTAAAAAGTCGACACTAGTGCGTATTTCCTCTTTCGGATCAATCGTTGGCTTTACTTTCATTTCTTCTATTATTTGTTTACGCAGACTTTCCATTTTATAACCTCCCGGCGTTTTTAAAATGATTTCGATAAGTCTTTCACATGCTTTTTTACTTCTTCAATGTTTTTAATTTTATTATCCCAACATTTTTGACTTAAGTCCACCGGGTATTCATGAGGGTTAAGCGAACGCTTATATTCTTCCCAGAGAAGTGCCAAACTTTCTTTTGAATATCCTTGAATTTCGTGAAGGGATGGCAGTTCATACACAAATTCACCATTAACAAATATATCATGTAGTAAATTCCTAGCCTCAAAATGAGTCACCACTTTACTGATATATGTGTGAACAGGATGAAACATTTTTAATTCTTTTTGTGAAGGAACATCTTCATCTCGCAAAGCAATATAGTCCCCTTCAGATTTTAAAGTTTCCTTATTAATGATCCTGTACACATTCTTTAATCCAGGTGTGGTTACCTTATGGGCATTACTTGAAATCTTAATGGTATCCTGCATATTTCCATTTTCATCTTCAATGGAAACCATTTTATATACCGCCCCTAGAGCAGGTTGATCATAAGCTGTAATTAGTTTCGTTCCTACGCCCCAAACATCTATTTTCGCACCTTGCGATTTTAAATGTAAAATTGTATATTCATCTAAATCACTGGATGCGACAATTTTTGCATTAGGAAATCCTGCGTTATCCAGCATTTTTCTGGCGGCTTTTGATAAAAAGGCCATATCCCCGCTATCAAGACGAATTCCAATGAAATTAATCTTATCTCCAAATTCCTTTGCTACTCTAATGGCATTTGGAACACCAGATTTTAAGGTATCATACGTATCAACAAGGAATACACAATCCCGGTGACTTTCTGCGTATTTTTTAAATGCTGTATAGTCATCTCGATATGCCTGAACCATCGCATGGGCGTGGGTCCCTGAGACTGGAATTCCGAATCGTTTTCCAGCTCTTACATTGCTGGTTGCATTAAAGCCACCGATAAAGGCTGCCCTTGTCCCCCAAATAGCAGCATCCAGCTCTTGGGCACGCCTTGAACCGAATTCCATAACTGTCTCTTCTCCAACGACATGCTTGATTCTAGCGGCTTTTGTGGCAATTAATGTTTGGAAATTCACAATGTTAAGCAATGCCGTTTCAATAATTTGTGCTTGCGCAAGAGGTGCTTCCACCTGAATCATTGGCTCATTTCCAAAAACTAATTCTCCCTCATGCATCGCTCGGACCGTCCCAGTAAATCGTAGATCCTTTAAGTATTGTAAAAATTCTTCTTCATACCCTATCTCACTTCGCAGATATTCAATATCTTCCTCCGTAAAACGAAACTGATTCAAATATTCAACAATTCTTTCTAACCCAGCAAAAATGGCATACCCATTATCAAATGGAAGCTTTCTAAAGAACACTTCGAAAACAGCTTTCCTTTCATGTATACCATCTTGCCAGTACGTTTTTGCCATATTAATTTGATATAAGTCTGTATGAAGGGTTAAGCTATCATCATTATAAACCCGAACCATCAAACCCCACTCCTTATGCTGCTAAGGCGCCTTTTTCATTATAAATATGTCTAGCTACAGCGCCTATCGGCTAGCAGATTTCTCCGTCTCTTCCCTACGATAATCAACAGCAGGTGAAATTGCACTTCTAATTTCACTTGGTAAAATTGCACTTCTAATTTCACTTGGTAAAATTGCATTTCTAATTTCACTTGGTGAAATTGGTAGTGCAATTTTCCATAGTTCGTGCACTACCTCACTGTGTTTCCTTTATCTCGAGCCTGCGACTATGAAATCCCTACGCCGATGAGCAAGGCGCCTCCGCTTTACTTATTTAAAGGACATTAGCTCCTAATGTATTTTTAAAATGTTCGAGTGCCCATTCATGGCCGATCTTATTGAAACTTGCAACGGCACTTGAATGAATCACCAACCGAAAACCTTTGTTGTAAGCATCTACAGCTGTGTGAAGGATACAAATATCCGTACATACCCCGCATAGGTGCAGCTCTTCTATTCCGCGTTCTCTTAGGTTTATCTCTAAGTCCGTTCCTGCAAACGCACTATATCTTGTTTTATCCATATAATGTACATTCTCAAGTTTTTTATGTTGATTGTATAAAGACTGTAAGGAACCGTATAGGTCACGGCCGCTTGTTCCCTCTATATTATGCGGTGGAAAAAGATTAGTCTCTGGATGAAGAATATCTCCCTCCTGATGACAGTCCACGGCAAACACAACAAAATCACCACGATCGAGGAACTCTTTTGTCAATGCCACAACCTTTTCCTCGATGTCTTGCCCTGGTTTGCCACATGTAAGTTTCCCAGCATCCGCAACAAAATCATATGTATAGTCAATATTAATAAGTGCCTTTTTCAACATATAACCCCAACCCCCAAACGGATTAATAAGATCTTGCATTATCATTTTACACTAATTGAAGAAAATAAGAAAAGGGCAAGCGCCTTGCCAATCTGCTAGCAGATAGGAGCTAGGGCCAGAAATATATAAAGTAGAATTCAATAATAAGTATTTAACCCAATAACCTATTGAAAATGTGTAAAAAATATTAATAAAATCCGAAATTACTGATATTATAAATGTAAGGATTTTCCCCTTTTCAATATATTCATTTACGTTTATGATAGAAAAAGATTGCTTGCATAATTATTCAGCACTTATATTATTTAATCATCTTAGGGGGTGTGGATGTGAGTAACCAATCTACGAATAAACATCAAACTACTAAACAAACTGAGTTAAAGCGCAGCTTAAAAGCACGGCATTTAACCATGATTTCTCTTGGAGGTTCCATTGGTACCGGATTGTTTTTAGGAAGTGGTTCTGCTATTTACTCTGCCGGACCGGGAGGAGCTTTGTTAGCATATATAATCATCGGCGTTATGGTTTATTTTATTATGACTGGTCTTGCAGAGTTAGCGGCATTTATGCCGACTAGCGGGGCTTTCAGCACATATGCCACAAAATTTATCGATCCTGCACTCGGATTTGCGTTAGGATGGAATTACTGGTATAGCTGGGCCATTACCCTTGCAGCAGAACTTTCCGCTTCTACCCTTGTAATGAAATTCTGGTTCCCCCATAGCCCGTCATGGTTATGGAGCGGCATTTTCATCATCATCATTTTTGGATTGAATATATTATCTGTTAAAGGCTATGGCGAAGGAGAGTATTGGTTTTCCTTTATTAAAGTAGCCACAATCATTATCTTTATTGTTGTGGGTCTTTTGATGATAATTGGAATTATGAATGGTGGACATGCCATTGGATTTAAGAACTTCACTGTAAAAGACGCACCTTTTCACGGAGGATTCTTGGCAGTATTAGGTGTCTTCCTTACAGCAGGTTTCTCTTTCCAAGGTACGGAAATCATTGGGGTGGCAGCAGGTGAGAGCGAAAATCCTAGTGTCAGTGTTCCAAAAGCTACTCGCAGTATTTTCTGGCGCATTCTATTATTTTATGTTCTAGCGATATTCGTTATCGGGCTCATTATTCCTTATACAACAGAAAGTTTGCAAAGCGATGATATTATGGTGAGTCCTTTTACCTTAGTATTTAAAAAAGCCGGTCTAGCGTTCGCAGCATCTGTTATGAATGCGGTCATCTTAACAGCCGTATTATCAGCCGGAAACTCCAGTTTATATGCTTCGACCCGAATTTTGTATGCCATGGCTCGCGAAGGACAAGCGCCTCGCTTCTTAGGTAAGTTAAACAAACGAGGAATTCCAGTTCCCGCCCTTATCATTACAACTATTGTCGGAATGCTTGCTTTTCTTGCTTCCATTTATGGAGATGGAGCTATTTATATATGGCTATTAAATGCAGCTGGTGTAACAGGGTTTATTTTTTGGCTCGGGATTGCAGTAAGCCATTATCGGTTCAGGAAGGCTTTTGTTGCACAAGGTCATTCCCTAGATCAGCTCCCATACCGTGCTAAGTTCTATCCATTTGGACCGATTCTTGCCTTTGTGGTTTGTCTAATCGTTATTCTAGCCCAAGACTACCAAGCATTTTTAGGTGAAAAAATCGATTGGATGGGAGCAGTCGCAGCATATTTAGGTATCCCACTATTTTTAGTAATGTGGTTTGGGTATAAATTTATAAAGAAAACAAAGGTTGTACCTTTAGAAGAATGTGAATTTGATATCGAGAAGTAAAAAGTTGGAAGAAGAGCATGAATTGCTCTTCTTTTTTTGTGTGTATGGTACAATTTCTGTGTTTATTTGTCCAATCGAAGCCCCACAGTTTGTAGGTCTATGGACAGGCGCTTTCGCTTTTTGTATTTGTGAACATTTTGTTTCTCATTGAATTATCATTTTTCTTTCATGAAACTTTAGGATTTGCGTATTAAGATATAAATAGTCTTACAGACAAGCAGCAGCAAAATACTAACTAGACTCTTCCCCCCAAAAAGATGTCTAGTACCTCCTTTATTGTGCCGGCCGTTGTGCCGGTTTTTTATTTGCGATTTTTTTTATTGGCAGAGTTATTGAGATTCCCGCGAGAATTAATCGAACAAATTTCCTCTTAAACAAAACTAATAAAAGCCAAAAGAAAGCTAATAAAAAATATGATTGAATAGCTTTTGCATTTTTAAAAAGAACGGTTTATTTATTAGGTGCAATATAGACCATCTTCCTTTGCCTTCTTATTTCTACTTTTCGTTAGCTTCAATGCCAATTTCAAGTCGTTTATTTTGGTCTACTAATTCCATTAAGCCGTTTACCAAAAAGTCATTGGGGTCTTTTTTATGGAACTTGTACGAGGGCTGTTCAATATTTTTAATATCACACCCATATTTCTTCAACTCTCGTTGTATCAACATCTTTACAATATTTGACCGCCATAATCGGCTTGTGTTGAGCTCCACCACAAAATCAACTTGGACAGACAAAAGGTGAGCCAACATTTCCTATAAGCCCACCCGTCAAATTCTAATGCTTCTTCATTCAGTCTGGCTCCACAAATTCCTTCATCTCTAAAATTGTGTATCAAGTACATGCCGTGTTCTTGACGGTATGCTTTGATTTCATCTCCTTGATACTTCAAGCTGTATCCATCTCTTGCTTGCCCTTGGGTCGAGACTCGTATAAATCCGACAACCTTCAACTTTGACCTGCCGTTACAGAAATTACAATTTATATAACGCTTTTTAACGACTAGCGAGTATTATACGACCGTCTCTTGTAAAAATACAACCCCATTTTTGTCTGCCCTGTTGCTAAACTAGTAACCTTCCTACATAACTTACCTTTTATCGCCACGAGCTTTGTCAATCTCGTTAGTTTGTCAACCATTCCATATCATAACTATTCCTGCCATGTAAAATGTCATCTCGCCTGCTTTAGTACTTTTCGTGGTTTCCAAGTATTAAAACATAATACCTTGATGGTCAACAATCATGAGTTTTGAATCTCATTTAAGCATTTTAATCATCTAGGTAAAAATACTTTTTAAAAAACAAAAGCACATGTTACCTAAAAGGAAATCAAGTGCTTTTTCTATGCATTATAGGGATTCCTGCAACTATATTGAATGTAAACATCCTTTTGAATTTTTAACTCTAACCAAAAAAGTTCACAAAATCATAGAGTAAATAGTTAATTCCGAATTTGTAATCTTCTTAAAACGTCTGTCCGTAAATCAGTCGCAATATTCCCATTCTTATAATCTTCCAAGAAAAAATTTATTTTTTGAATATAACGATCTGCATTCTCTATACTTCTTTCAAAACAGTCCATAAAATGGTCTACTAAAGTATCATCAACTAAAGCAATTGGTTCTGGATAATATTTGACACCTTCTCTTTCAAATGCTTTTCTACTAGTATAAGCAACTGCATCAATAATACAGTTCCAAGCTTCAACATCTTTTTCATTATCTGACATCTCTTGAATTATAGTTATACCATTTTCCTCATTATCCAATAATTCATAAAGAATATCCCCTATATTTTCTTTATCCTTTACCCATTCCCAACATCTATATATAACTTCCTGAGCTAAAATTTGATCTTCCTTTTGTGATAATACCGATATCACTTTTTCAGAAAGTCCAAGAAAAAATATTACTTTACCTTCTTCTGTTAAACTACCGTAGTTTATATTTATCATAATAACCTCCAACTAATCAATAAATTTTCCATTTTTTATCTTCAGATTAAGTCTACCAGTTACTTTAACGCTTTCATCAATTTCTGATGTTACTTCGATAATTAGATTAGGATATTTTAAACTTAATTGCTTTAACACACCAGGTGGAACTTTATCGTTTGCAAGTCCTTGATCCAATGTCGTCCAAAGTTAAAATTTCTACAAAAAACAAAAACACCTGTTGTCTAATAAGGCAATCAAGTGCTTATAGTTAATTCTGTAACATAGTCTTGAACATTACTGAACTGGTCCCATAAATTCAGTAATAATAAGAATATGTTCCTTCAATTTTACTTTCTTTAGGTTCTCAACTTTTTCTGCTCCACCTAAACCTAATAGAGGTGTATAGCCGAAGCACTCATCATAATCCAACTCACCATATTGTTTAAGGGCTTCGGGGTAAGGTTGCCAAGACAAATCTTCATCTTTAAATTCCAAATCATTAATATTTTGAAAGAAAAATTCAAATGTAAACATAATTGTCTTTACCACACCGTACCTGTAATTAAGTAGTCTAACATATCCATCTGACCAAATAACTAGGTCACCCATACCTGTAGCAAACAACACCACTGAATCCTTGTATCTTTGACTACTCTCCTCCAAAATCTCTTTAAATTCCTCTGGATTTACACTTTTAAAATACCCTTGCATAAATGTACCAAATCCATAATTACTCCATAAATCTATAATTTCATTTGGTACCAGTTGCCTATATTTTTCAATGATTTCACTGGGAACTTTATTATGCAATTTAAAATCTTTTAAGTATTTTTCCATTTAAACTCCTCCCACTAATGTGTTAATTTCACATTCAAATAAGTATTTTTTAGTTGTTCTGGTGTCATACTTTTTGCTAATTCCTTGATTTGTTCATCAACAATATCAATCCTATACCGCCATTGACTACCTATTGATGAATTAATTCTCTTATCTCCCAAACCTCCTATTACTTCTGCCTTTCCTCCCGCTATCTGGTCTGGGTTGTGCAGTGCAGCTTGAGTATTTAACCACTCCTTAGCTATTTTCTTAGCTTTCGATAACGTTAATCCTTCTCTTTGTAGTTCATTTATCTTTTGTACATAAGCTTCTTCCCTAGCAGCTTGTTGTGCAGCGTTACCTTCAATTGCACGCCCTTGTTCAATATACTTCTCACGATTTTTTAAATACTCATCAACTGTAAGTTCATTCATACCTTTTTCTTGGTCTTTTAATTGTCTTGCAAACTCTTCGGAGTCATGTTTAACATTTCTTTTAAAGTTGACTTCAATTTCTTTTATTCTAGGTACATCATCTAAATGCTTTACATTACCCGTACCCTTAATACCCCCAGGGTTAATTCCCTCAAACCTACTAAAGAAATCCTTGAGACTATTCTCCACCGCATGAGTATTCTCCGCAGGAATATTTATCTTGTGGCCTGTCGATGTCAACATTACTCGTTTTTCTGAAGGGATTAGGCTTTTCATTCCTGTGATTGCATTATCGACTAATTGTCCTGCTTCTATTGTATCTCTAACAACTTTATTTTTCACTATGTTAGAGAAATCTTGCACAGCGGCTTGGGCGCGTTTCAAGCGTGGGATGGATTGCTCTCCAGTCGCCTTCACTAAGTTATGGATTTGATTGAGTTCTCCTTTTAGCTTCGCTCCTGTCCTTAATCCTAACGCTCCCACATCCTCCCCAAGATGCGCCACTCGCACTGCGCTGCTGAATTTCGATACCCCGCTTACTCCTGGAACAATATCCAGAGGAGCCAATACTCCTCGGAACCATCGTTCTCCTGTTCCAAGTTCTCGTCCGGAAATCCAGTCTTTACCTGATACGGCGGAGCTTAGTTCCAATGATCCATAGGCAACTCCTAATGCCATTCCGGCGGGTGGGCAGACGAGTGATACTCCGACAATAACGACTAGCGCTGCAATTTGACCCCAAAATTCTTTGTTTTCTTGTTGATCTTTTATCGATTCATATTGAAAGGCATGGGAGTTCAAGACCGCTTGTTGATATTCCTTTTGAGAGAAATCCTGGCCTGGGTTTAATTTCGCCCATTCATCATATTGGAGCTTCATTTGATTGGCATAGAAGTTGTCTCCGGTAAATAAGTCATCAATGCTGACTTCGGTTTTCGGGACTTTAAGGGACTGCTGCTGGCCGTACCCTGCGTAAACGATTTTCGTTTCAGTGGCACCGATTCGGTTTTTCGTGGTGTATTTGGAGATAGTGGCATCCCTCATCGTCTCTACGAATGCATCGATTTCTTCATAGAAGGGATGGTCGATTCTACGATCGACGATGTCCCCGACTTTTCCCGTAAAGGAATGGAGCACTTCAAAGTCTTCATACAGTGCTTGGTATTTACTCTTTTGACTTGTGTGATGAAAGGAAATCACTCCATCACTGTCATATTTCGCGATATCGGACTCTGCATCCTCTAAATTATCACTCAAATCCTTTAGGTCATCAATCATGCCTTTGCCCCAACGGCCAAGACCAATTAAATCGCCGATGCCGTCTCTCATCTTTTCCCAGTCGGCTGGTATGTATTTGACGTCCATCACATTACCTCGATTCATGTTCAGTTTCTTACTTTTCTAGTAAAAACAAAAGAAACATTCTTATGGGTAAAATGAGTGATTCTACCCTATTCTTCTTCTCACGCTCTATGTCTGAACAAGTGGCTATTCAATTCATTGCGTTCGCATTATACAAATCTACGGAATTACCACTAAAAAAAGGGAGTTTACTGCCGTCCAGTATCATCATCAATAGATTTATTCTCTTATTGATATAATCGGTAAAAACCATTCTTATATGGCTTATACTTTATCCATTAAATAGATTGTTTTATATTGGACTGATGAGTCCCATGAGAAATAATCTCCCAATAGAAGGATTGCTAAAAAGAAGGCAGGCCACTGTTTAATCTGGTATTCCACGATAGCCCTTTGCCTGGGCGTATTCGTATACCTGTTTGGCGGTTTTATAATACCAATTTAGAAAATAGAATCGTAATGTAATAATTCCTAAGATTACTTCCACAGCTGGACTTTTTGACTTATTGCTAACAATCAATCGATCTGAAGTTTGATAGATCCAGTAAAGATAATAGATTCCAAGTAAGTTGATAAAAATTTTAAAACACTGAAATTCTTTCTTTTTTTATTTTGATATTAAATAATTAATTATATCTACTTTTAGTTATGCTGCACATGACATTAAATATTTCCTCTTCTGTTCCTTCTTGAACTACATCAAGGTCTTGACGTTCCCCTACCATATAGATTTTCCATACACCATCTTCTTCGAAACAACCTGTAACAAAGGGAATTATCTTCTTTTCTCCAATAACCAGATTTAATTTATTTGTATCAATGTTTTGCATTGCTATAAAGTTTTCATACTCTATTCTAGTCAAAGTGTTATGCCTCCTCCAATACACCCAAACATTTACTGAAACGCGAGTGTTGAGCTGAAATCACCAGCTTCGCCGTTTGCAAGTACATTATTTTAACTTTCATAATCCTAATAGAAGCTCGCTGTTTCGATTCAATATCAACAATATGCCTGATCTTTCTTGTAAAGGGATGCTAGGCAAAAAATTTATATTGTCCTCGATATTCGTTTTCCTGACTAGTTATTTTCGCTATATTTATATCTAATTGATATTGCAGCAGTCCCACTTCTTGGGTCTAAGTATGAAGAAACAATTCCCCAATTAAAGTCATATCTTAGATTCCCATTAGAAGTTTCATCAGGTTCGCCAAGAAGTTTCTTTACCCATTTATCATGACTTTCCTTTTTTTTCTGAACCTTATAATTTGACCAATTTGTGTAATCGTTAGTGAGATTCTCATCTGCATTTTCTAATTCTATATAGGTGATTCTATTTCCGCTAAAACCTATTACTATCCAGAAATTCATATTTTCAATACTTTTTACTATTTTAAAAGTAAATATCTCTGTATCTTGGTTATAGGGCATTAATTTATTATTAAAATATTGCAAAAAGAAGTTTCTATTTAACTGTCTATTTATTTGTATATCGTTAAGCCCTATATCTTCCAACCATTCACACCACCATTATCAATAACTAGTTTTCTCGACATTAAAGTTTCTTTATTAATTCTAAAACTTCAATCTCATCCTGATTTACTATTTTCTCATAGTAGTATTTATCGGTTCGTTCAAATCCATTTTGCTTTGCAAGTTCCGCATTATTAGTCCCAAGTCTAAATTGTGAGCCTGAATTACTAAAACTTAAATTAAATATATTTCCTTTGTACTTTGCTTTGTAATCAACTTCATAAATTTCATCAATTTCTGCTTTATTTATTTCCTTGATATATATCCTAGGTAAGTTAGCACTATCTTTATAATTGCTCGGATAAATTTTTTCTTTAAACCCATTGTTCAAATCCGCTTGATCGTCACTAACAAGTCTTATAATATCCCCATCAATATTACTAACTCTAAAGATTTTATTTGTATATTTTGCAAAAATCCCTTTTTCCATAGATACCCCTCCCTTATTATTTGACTGGTATAAACATTTTTAAATCACTATCAAATATAGCTACTAGTTTTTCAATACCATCCGTAACTCTATATAATTCTGCTCCATTATTAGGAAAATATCTATTATCAAATTGCCATTCAGGAACTAATTCACCATTTCTGGATCCTGTAAAACCATTCTGTGTACACGGTGGACCATCTGTATTTGTTCCTCCAAAGCGTTCTCCATAAGGGATTTCAATTCTATCTACATTGTTAGTTGTAAATTTAATTTTACCATACACATTCCCATCTTCCGGAAATGGCCTAGTTCCATTCCATGAAGTATAATCAAGACGGAAAGATTCAACCACATCACCATAGTTTTTAATATGACCAACGTCATCAAATTTAGCAACATATCCACCTATTTCAGCATAATCACCAGATATATATTTTTCTATATCACTAGCTGGAATTGTTTTCTGTAGCACAGTTTCTTTTGTAATAGGAGTTACTGAATCTCTTATTTCTTTCATAATACGAACTTCATCACTAGTTAATTCTGATATATGTTTCAGTTTTAATTCTTGGAAGTGACTGAAGGTTAAATTATGTTCTTTTAAAGCTTCTCCTATTTGGTTTTTGAAACTATTTGGAGATGCAACATCAGGCGCATGCAAGGATGTTTTTTGCACCACAACTGGTACATCTTTTACTTTAGACGCAGCACTTTTTAGCCTCGAGACTGATTCCCTTCCCGCGGTTTTCACCATATTATCAATATGGGTAACCCCTTGGTGAAACCCAGCCTTGACTCCTGTCCTTAATCCTAACGCTCCCAGATTCTCTCCAAGATGTGTCACTCGAACTGCACTGCTGAACTTCGATACCCCGCTCACTCCCGGAACAATATCCAGAGGAGCCAATACTCCTCGGAACCACCGTTCTCCTGTTCCAAGTTCTCGTCCGGAGATCCAGTCTTTACCTGATACGGCGGAGCTTAGTTCCAATGATCCATAGGCAACTCCTAATGCCATTCCGGCGGGTGGGCAGACGAGTGATACTCCGACAATAACGACTAGCGCTGCAATTTGACCCCAAAATTCTTTGTTTTCCTGTTGATCTTTTATCGATTCGTATTGAAAGGCATGGGAGTTCAAGACCGCTTGTTGATATTCCTTTTGGGAGAAATCCTGGTCTGGGTTTAATTTCGCCCATTCATCATATTGGAGCTTCATTTGATTAGCATAGAAGTTGTCACCGGTAAATAAGTCATCAATGCTGACTTCGGTTTTCGGGACTTTAAGGGATTGCTGCTGGCCGTATCCTGCGTAAACGATTTTTGTTTCAGTGGCACCGATTCGGTTTTTCGTGGTGTATTTGGAGATAGTTGCATCTCTCATCGTCTCTACAAATGCATCGATTTCTTCATAGAAGGGGTGGTCGATTCGGCGATCGACGATGTCCCCGACTTTTCCCGTAAAGGAATGGAGCACTTCAAAGTCTTCATACAATCCTTGGTATTTACTCTTTTGACTTGTGTGATGAAAGGAAATCACTCCATCACTGTCATATTTCGCGATATCGGACTCTGCATCCTCTAAATTATCACTCAAATCCTTTAGGTCATCGATCATGCCTTTGCCCCAACGGCCAAGACCAATTAAATCACCGATGCCGTCTCTCATCTTTTCCCAGTCAGAAGGGACGTATTTGACATCCAAGGGGTTACACCCCCAATTTTGCGATGATTTGTTCCGCTATCGTCTGGTCTGTTTGTATCATCTTAATTAGAATATCGTAAACCAAGCTACTTGCCCGTTCATAATTTTCTACTAGATCCAGAATCTTTTCGTTTGCTTTAGGATAAACCTCCATCGCTTTCTTCGCTTTTCCGGCTGTATAATACTCAAGGTTTCCAAGCTTTTCAATATTCGGGACAGCGTTTTGCTGTAGTTCTTCCGAAATTTTTTTCAAGTATTGTATGATGGTTGTTAGTTCATCAGGATCCATACTAATTAGTACGCCTGAGCCGCCATCACCTGCTAATTCCCTAAGCATATGACTTCTCCTCCTTATAAGGGAAATCCATCTCATCAAAGAGTAGTTTTAAAAACCAATATTGACTAGCATGGTAGTACTTCTTATGGATGGTATCGACCATCATGAGCTTTTCGTCTTTCGTAAAAATCAGCCATTGCTGATAATAATTTGAGTTAAGTTCGTTTCTTGGTTCTTCCTTTAAATGAAAGAATTCAAGATTCATAAACATATCTTCCGGCTCGTAAATCTCTGTCTCTCTTCTTTCCTGATTGGAAAGTTCTTCTTTCAAGAATGTCTTTTCCTTATCAGCAGGCTCTCTTGAAATCAGAGGAAACTTTTCTCTCAGCACTGTTAGGATTAATGCTTTTGACATGACACGTAATTGATAATGATGTTGTTCCTCCAGCTCAACCAAAACAATGACCTCATCGTTATCTTGTTCACGAAAGGCAAACATCAAATTATTAATACGGACATATTTTTCGCTTTGATGGTAGTACTCGACAGCCTTTATAACCATAGCTCCGCCTTTTGTGATCTTCCCATCTGCTGTAATAATTTCCTTTTCTATTAACCGCTCGTGTGCTTCTTTAAATACTTCCTCACCACGCAGCTGATAAATTTGTTTCTCAGGTAACCCAAACAGAACATTACCGCCAAAGGCGGCAGCTAACAAATAAAGCTCAGGGACTGTAAAGGTATCTGTTGATTTTTTCATTATAGATTCCTCACTTCCCGTACCGAAGAATCTTGGCTGAAGTCACCAATATTTCGATCTAAATGATTTAAAGCCTTCGTCTGTTTAGATACTGCTTTGTTTATATCTTTATGATACGGACGAATAATTTCCAAATAAGATAAAAAGGTATCCCTTGCTTTTCCGCTCCATTTGGCTGAGTTTACGTAGGAAATCAATTGTTCACAGGTATCGTAGGCTTTTTCCAAAGACTCTTCTAACGCTTTCGCTGCAGCTTGCGCCTCATGTAGCTTATCGTTATAAATCCTAACGTTTCCCATTTAATCGCTCCATTCTCTCTTTTAGTTCCTTTTCTTCTTTCGCTTTTCTTTCAGCCTCTTCCTTAATCACCAGGTTTTTATAATAAATATATCTTTCATATGCCTTGTTTTTAGCAGAAACCAGTGCAGACCGTTTATCTTTATCAGCATCAAAATATCGAATTAGTTTATCATCCAATTCCTCCCTCTTTGTATCAAAGTCATTAGACGGAATTTTCGTGTTTGAAAGATTAGGAATCGTACTGATATAAGAGTGATAGGCAGATTCTGCGTCCGATACCTTCCGATCGTGTTCATTAATGGCATCACTTAGTTTTTCATAAAGCTTATGATACTCATCCCTTTTTATTTCGGAACCGGTTTTAAACCAATCAAACAATGACATTCTCGTTCACTTCCTCTCGAATATAAGTTGGAGCGACAATCTTAATTTTTTCAGCTTTACCTTGTTTAATGTAGTAAGCTTCATAGCGACCTAAGATTTTCTCTTTATATGGTCGGTTGGTGACATCCAAAATGTTCTGATCCGTGATTCTACCAATCAATACTCCCGTTTTTTGCTTCTTCACACTCATGGCAATATCATCATATTGTCTATCAATGGCACTGTGCAGAGCACCAATGACAAAATGTATGCTGACTCTATACCCTGTATCTATTAATTTGGCTAAAGTTGATTGAGCTGACATGGACATTTCTTCTATCACAAATGATGCATCTGTAATCAATACAATCATTGGTCGAATTTCATTAGCTCCACTTTGGGTATGTCTTAACGCATCCTCTCTTGTCTCAAATAATTGTTGGAGTGTTTCTATTAAAATATCCATAGAAGCTGAGTTATCCGCATAGATATTCACATTTTCCTTATATTTTCTGAATGAAGAAGAGGCGTTATCGATCATAGCGACATCAATATGTTCGTTAAATGAAATACCCGCTAAGATGGTTAAATAGGTTTGTTCGATTGTTTCTATAACATCACCAAGCACTAACGTATTGAGGTCTTTTACAACACTCAATTCCAGCGGTTCAACTTCTTCATAGTCGACTGCAAATGGAATTCCGCCTCTGTTTAATATCTGTCTTGTCTCAGGTCTATTAATAAATTGGGAGAATTCAACTTTCTCAGGAACCATTGGTATTGAAGAAGGTAATTTCCCTTTCCATGCACTTCGCATTGCTTTAGATTCCTCTTGAATGCCATTGATCATCTCTAATGTATCGTTCCCTTTCACTGGCAGAGCTGTTTGGAAAACAGTCGGTTGTTCTAATTTAATCAAACCTCTTCCAGGTACTTCCTCAATAGTTAGAGATGTTCTTCCTACAATGTTTCTTGGTTCCATCTCATCGATCATATACAAGGATATTTGGTGTTTTATATTTGTGAGTAAGGAAGATCTTAACGCATTTTGGCGGCTAGCACTTATGACTAAATGAATACCAACACCGACACCCTCTCTTGCTATTTGTGCCATTATTTTCTCCATATCCTCTTTGTAGCTCGCGTCAGCAATAGAGTCCATTGTATCGATGATTAAGAGAATAGTAGGAACTTCTTCTCTGCTCGCCTGCTCATACATTTGTATATTAGCCACACCATATCTACTTAACTTTTGCTTCCTGTCTTTCAATTCGTTTCCCAAACGTCGGAATAGCTTCCCTAGTTTGATTTCCTCATCTACCATGATGGTATCTGCTACATGTGGTAAATCCTTTAATGGCAATAAACCATTTGTTCCCAAATCAATCAAATACATATGCACTCGTTCAGGACTATGCTCTCTGGCTACACCCATTGCAACCGTTTGTAGGAAGGTTGATTTTCCATAACCCGGGCTAGAATATACGGCTATATGTCCATCCTTTGTAAGATTCACCCTTAACGTATCCTGTGCCTGCATTTCCGGTAGATCTAATAAACCAATTGTCACCTCTAACGGTTTCTTTTCGCTAAACCATGATTCTTGATAATAGACTTCATGCAATTCTTGAAGAAAAATACGCTCTGCCAGCGGTGGCAGCCATGGTCTTGGCAGCTCCGCAATCTTGTTTTCTTTTGTATAGAATTGTATATAATTCACAAGTGCTTCCAATTCAGTTGGAACCTTTGAAATATCCTTCTTTTTCCCAAGCCCGCTCAAATCCTCGGAGATGATGTCATATTGACCCAGATCATTTATGGTGTAAATAGTTGTGTCCATCAAATCCTGGTCATTTTTATCCGGAATATAATCGGCTCCACTCCAAGCACTTTGGAATAATTCATATATTTCATTATTTCCAACCTGCAAATAGGCACGGCCTGGTAATGTAATTTCTGCTGCGTCCGGTGTTTTTAAGATTTCAGTAGAATCGCTCGCATTTTGAACCTTTAATGCAAGCTTAAATTTAGAATTCGACCAGATTTGGTCATCCACGACACCACTTGGCTTTTGCGTGGCTAAAATGAGATGAATTCCAAGCGAACGACCAATTCGGGCTGTGGAAACTAGCTCCTTCATAAACTCGGGCTGTTCTGATTTCAATTCGGCAAACTCATCCGATATTAAAAACAAATGCGGCATCGGTTCATTCACCTCACCCGATTTATATAGCTTCTGATATTGATTAATATGGTTAACATCATGCTCCCCAAATACACGTTGGCGTTTTCTCAATTCGGCTTTTATAGAGGCTAGCGCCCTCATTGACTGTGCACCGTCTAGGTTCGTAATCGCCCCTAATAAATGAGGAAGGTTCTTAAATAGATTCGCCATTCCCCCACCCTTATAATCGATCAAAAGAAAAGCGACTTCATGTGGATGGAAATTGACCGCCAAGGACAAGATATAGGACTGAATAATTTCCGACTTACCTGAACCCGTGGTACCGGCTACTAAGCCATGCGGTCCATGTGCCTTTTCATGAAGATTGAGATTGACAATATCGTCTTTTCCACGTAAACCAAGTGGTACCGCCAGACTTTTATACGTTTCATTTTGCTTCCAACGCTGCGGGATACCAAGGTCCTCTACTTTTTCCACCCCGTATAACTCTAGGAAGGTGACCCTTTCAGGAATAGAGTTTTTCAAGTTTTGTAAATGATTTAAAGGTGCCAAAGCTCGTGAAACATCTTCCTTTATAAACCCTTCTGGAAAATGATCAGGAATAAATCCTCGATTAACTAATTCTCCTTCCTCAAGGATAATATTTCCATGTTGAGCATCCCGAATATCAATAACGGTTTTTACATGTTCTGGGAGCGACTGCATTACATCTTGGACAAAAATGACTGAAACACCCAATTCACTTGGGTCTTCATTAAAATATTCCATTACGGAATGATCTAATATCATTTTTTCATCGGTTATTAAAATGACATAGTGTGGAGAGAAATAAAGCTTTTCACTTTTATTACTGCGTTCCTCTACTGCGTGTTTACGTTGCTTTAATATTTGATAAAGGGAATTTAAGACTTGATCACGCGATCGTTCATGATATACAAAGCCCCGAACATTTATGTCCCTCAGGCTTGCATGTGGGAGCCAGCGCATCCATTCCCATTTTTCTTTTTCCTCTATAGGGAAGATGGTGACAAATTGTACATCATGATAACTTTGAAATAAACTGGCTTGCATGACTAACAGCTGTAGTTGCTCGACTACCAAATGACGCTGACCAATATACCCTACAGGACCCTTGGTTAGAGAAGTGACAATAGGAACATCATCCAATGTAAGATATATAGAACGAAGGTCTCGTGCAGCATCGACAAGTTCATCTTTAACTTGTGTAAACTCCTCCATGCTCAGTTCAATCTGGAAACTTGAATTAACCTTTCCTAAGCCAACCCTATACATAAGGAAGTCATGATGAAATATTGTTTTTTCAAAAATGCGGGGATCAATCTTTTGTGCCATCTCACGAATTTGTTCTATAGAAGGATAGTGATAAAGTAATGCATGGCGCTGCTCTTCACTTGCTTGATATAATTCATGTGATTTTTGCTTTAAGTAATCACGATAGCTTTGTTCTCGCTCTTTTGTATCGATTCGATATTGCTTTAAATTTTTCAAATAGGATGTGACGGAAAATATGATTGTCGTTACCGTCATCGCCAACATAATCAGAATATAAAATCCGTTCGGGTGAAAAATTGACATGATGACCATGCCGACAATCATGACTAGTGGCGGAATAATCGTGCGTGCAATTTGTTCGCTCGGTTTAGCCGGCTTGGTAGATGGCTTAGCAATCTTCTTCTTATCCTCTGGTTCACGGTAAATAATACGAGGAGACCGATGATAATCAGGATAGTCAGCTCCGTATCCATCATTTTCTATGTATAGTTCAACTAGATTTACTGATTGCAGGTTACCAAAATCAAGTAATTCGATAGCGTCCTTCCCGATTTTAATCATAATTCCATCAATGAAAAGCTGATCACCTGGTTCAAGAAGACAGGCACCCGATGAAGAAACGAAGTTATGATAGACCGGACCATTGTTCACTTCTAGTCTAAATGGATCCTCCATTTTTTCACGGATTAAAACAAGGTCAGAGGAAGTGTTTTTTACAAATACATCATCATATTCCCTTGAACCAATTGTTAGACTGTATTTTCCTGATGTATCATACATATGCCATTTACTATCATCGATTAAATAAAGGTGTAATGGACGATTTCCCTCCTTTATTGTTACATGCTCATTCATCCGCAGCGACTGCTCACCAATTTTACATTCCTCACCCGTCCACTCGATGGATAACGAAATATTTATATCGAGAAATGTTACGGTATCAGACCAGTCATTTCCGACCGTAATCTTTTTCAAGTCATCGGTCGCTAAGTGGCATTTATGTAATTGGTCACCATAGCTTAGCAGTAATAATCGTTGTGCCATCTTTCTCTTCCTCTCTTTAGCAATAAACAAGTACATCTACTTTGTACTCTTTCTCTGCATATCAAAACTACTTCTTATTGTCTGTTTTCTTCTGATTATCCGCTTTTCCGTTAGTATCCTGGTTTTTTATTGTTTCTTGAGCAGCATCTTTTTGATTGTTTTCATTAGTATTTGCATTTGTTGATTCTTGGTTTCCTGTTTCATTAGATTGACTTGCATCTTGAATATTTGTAGTGGAGTCTGGGTTTTCTGTTTCTGTTAATGACTTTAACCCGTATTTTTCCTTATAAGAATTATATTGGTCTAAGTATTTTTGTACTTTATTTTCGCGCTCTGTTCCTGTTAAATCTGGATTATTCTTCACCTTTTCTATTTGTTTAATAAATCCGTACATAATTAACTGGGGATCATCAAGGTATTTGGCAAGATCAACCGATCTTTCGAAATCACCGCGTCCATTATATATCCAATACAACAAATAATTGGGATCGCTTTTTATACTGACATTTTTTAATATGGCATCTTTTTGATCATCCGATAGCTTCTCAGATTTTATATAGGAGTACGCTAACACATACTTACCCGTATCTGGAATGTTCTCCGGTTTTTCTCCATCCAATTCAACAATTACCTGACTATAGTCTTGTGACAGAAAATCACGGTGGGCTTGCAATAAGTGTCCCTGAAAGGGGATTTTCACAAACCCGAAATACACAAGCGGAATTGCTAGAATAACAGAAAGAGCTATCAGACCAAAGGTTAACTGTTTATATAGGCGAAAGCGTTTCTTCGGTACAAATTGCATCTTTTTTTCTACTTCTTTTTTTTCTTTAAAATAACTCTTCTTTAATAAGTCAAGTAAAGTGTCAAAGTCAGCTGCCTCATTTACTTTTCTTTCGAATTCAGTATTTTTCGCATTATTTAAAGAGCCTAAATATAAATCATTGAAGCTGTGGCTTTTGGAAAATACAGCAATAATGAGACATTTATACTGATGCAAGAACTTCGCTTCATCTATATCAAAGGGAGGAACTAGGTCACGGATACCACGATATATTAAAGATGGCATTAGATTTTCATCGAAAACTAAATTGTCAGGGTGTAAAAAGAAGGTAATACGTGATGCTAAGATATTTTTTAATTTTCCAATATTGCAAAGCATTCGTAGTTGATCATGGCGTTCAAGCTTTTGAATGTCCTTCCACTTTCGCTTTCCTTCATCCATTTTGAATGAAAATGTAATTAAGTCCTCGCTATCTTTCACGGAGGCTGGTACGAAAAACTCTGTTCCTTCAGATATGAGAGCTAATTGCCGCACGTCTCTTACACGTGTTTGGGATTTAGGAAGCTGCAAGTGCCACATATCCTGTTCCACCGAAAACTTATATGTCATTGACTCTATTTGTATGATTTTTTCGTCCATGTTTTTTTTGACTCCTTTACTCGTAAACACTTCTAGAAGTGTCATAGAAACCATAAATTAAGAAATTTAAAGGTACAGCTTTAAGTTAAGCCCTTCCCCTATAAAACAATTAAAATGTCACCATTCGCAACCGCATAATCCGCTATGCGGTCATCATCCGTTAAGAGTAGCTCCTTAGATGGCACCTTGATTGCAAAAAGCTGTGCTTCACTTATGTCAAGATTTAAAGTTTCCACCAAATTAGCCAGTAATTGTTTGATTGGCTGATGAACAGGAATCCTTAGGTCATAGCAATCATATGACCATTTACTAAAATCGATGGTGACGTTAATATGCGTTTCACTAGGCATTACCTCATCTCCTTTAACTACTGCATTTTCCTCATCATGGCAAAAATTCCTCCACAGATGATAAGAACCAATCCGAAAAGGCTAGCCATTGCTTTTTTTCCCATCGAACTACTCCCCTCAGGAGTTTCATTATTATCTTGATTCACATCTGTGGCAGTCTGGACATTATAGTTAATTGGAAACAGGGTTTTCTTGGTATCCTTCATTGTTACATAATGATTATTAGGAGAAACAAAAAGCTTCTCCTCTACAGTCTTTGTGATGTTCTCAAGCGCTTTTTTTTTCGATTGAATCGCATCCCGAGTTTGTTCCTTGAACAAGTCGGGTGCGATTTTATCGAGTTCGGTTTCTTTATTATCTGTAGAATCCATTTTCTGTCTTTCCTCTTTGCTCTGACTAATTCGATCTGTCTTTAGACGTAAGTCCCCCGTGTGGTTCAGATCATTTGCAGCATAAGCGGGCATTGAAAGGAATGCGAGTAATCCAATAATAAGAATTACAGCCATACTATAGAGCTTGACTAATTTCTTCATCCTCGACCACCTCACTCCTTGAATAACCGTTTAAAACTAGCAAATGTCCAACAAGACTGATTAGAATGAGTCCAAACAGTACAAAAATGACCATTTGATTATCCGCTCCACCATCTGCAAATCCACCTACTAATTTTTCAATATATTGAAGAGGGGAATACTCTCGAATTTTATATGCAAGGGATAATTTATCAAAGTGAAGTCCAAGGGCTTCTGTAAAGAACAAATAAATGCTCATAATCACGAGTAAGATAAACATACCAGCCATCTTTAATTGTCTTAACAAATAAGTGGCCACTAAAAGCATCGCAACCATTACTAAGGTAATAAGGCCTATCCATAGGAAATACTTTTCCTGTGCAATTTCCAGAAAATATCCCGAAATGATACTAATCATTAATCCCTCTACAATGGCTATACCAGTTGTAATAATGGTCATTGGAAGATTACTCCATAACAGAGATTTCTCTTGTTCAAAAGTATCCTTTTGCAGTCGCTTTCGCTCATAATTTGAAAGAACATATGATGTAAATAAAGTAATGATAAAACAGATTAGTACGATGAAATAAGGCGTAAATACATCACTTGCCTTTGCCACTATCAACCCGCTATTCTTTGTCTGTACTGGGTTAGAAAGAAAATTAAAGAGATTTTCATTTGGTCTCTTTCCAATGCGGCTATTAGCTAATACACCCGCAAAATTCTTTGCAAAGTTTTGATCCTTCGTCACCTTATCTGTTAAATTGGTTGACAGATTATTTGCTTTCGTTACGAGCGTGGTTCCACTAATTTGAATGTCTCTTGCCTGCTGGTCAATAGCATCAAATGTATCGTAAACCTCATTTGCACTATTTATATTATTTAGTGACTCTGTTGAGAGTGATTGACTAGCCATAAGCAATGATTTAAATTGATCGTCTAATGCAATCACTGCTGTTTGTTCATCATTTCCGTTTTGTAAAATGGTTGATTGTGAATCCTGTAGTTTGAGACTTTCGTCACGCCATAACGATAATTGCTTTAACATTTCTCCCAGACTGGTATTCAGCTGCAGAGCTTGAGATGTTGTCTGCTGAATCATTTGCGCCATCTGATCCGAGTTTTGTAATGCCTGATTAACTAATTGAGTGTAGTTATCTACTTTTGTTTTTAAGTCTTGTGTCTCTTTACGAACTTCTTCTACTGTTTGGCCAGCAATATAGTTTGCTAAAATATCCACTATATCCTGTTTATTAAATAAGTAATAGAGTGAATCTATACTCGCCAAATCTTTCAAACTCTTTTGACTAAGCATAGTGGTTAAGTTATTACTTGATAAATCCAGGCCAAAATATAAGGAATATAACATCAGCATTTTTTGATAGTCAGTTACCGTATCGCTGACCCCCTGAACAAGTTTTCCATTTAAGCCTGATCCAAGCGGTGACATGACTTGATGAGAGATTAAATTATTGACTACCTCTACAGGTTTAACAGGATCTGTGTTTGGATCACTGGGACTTCCGTCTGTCGGTGGCGTACTCCCTTCTCCTGGATTTTCGTCTGCCGGTGGTGTACCTCCGTCTCCTGGATTTTCGTCTGCCGGTAGTGTACTCCCATCTCCTGGACTTTCGCTTGCCAATAATGTTCCTCCATCTGTTGAACTTCCGTGTGCCGATGATGTACTCCCATCAGGACTTTCGTCTGCGGATGGTGTACCCCCATCTCCTGGACCTCCGTCTGCCGGTGGCGTACTCCCATCTCCTGGACCTCCGTCTGCCGGTGGCGTACTCCCATCTCCTGGATTTCCGTCTGTCGGTGGCGTACTCCCATCTCCTGGATCCTCAGGCGGCGGTGCCGGTGTATCAACATGGGTAACGTCCAGTTGTTTAAGTTGCCAGCTCCAATTTAATGGCTGGAATACATCAATCGAACGGTCAGAGTCTTTTAGATTCACCTTTACTTTTACGGAAAATGGACCTTTTTCATTCTTTGGCAATGTAATTTTGCCATCGTTATAGAGTGATTCAGTATAATCCCCTTGCTGACCATTTGGTAATGTCAATAACACCTGCTGTACCGTAAAATCATCTGGAATAGTAAGCGTAAATTCCTGACCATCCTTTTTATCCTCAGGAATAATAACAGTATCCTCAAGGTATACTCCTCCATTTGCGGTATCAGCCAATACATCTTTTAATTGGCGGATTATATCTGCTAGCGGTGTACTATTTTTATTACCATTTGGGATATAATTAAATTCATTATCAAACTGATTTGTTACTGCAATAACATTTTTTAGTTGAATAACAGTACTTGGCTGAAGCCCTATTTGGTCTATGTCCACCGGGTTTAAGGACGGCAACTTATCTATTTGATTCTTAATACTATTAAGAGCATTATCATTTGGCTTGGAGAAAAACTCATTTAAATAAACAAATTTTTCTGTTCCATTTGCTGTCTTAAGTTCCGCCCTAAGCTTCTCAGCAAGTGCCTTTTGCATATCTGCTGAAAGCCTGTTGACTATATCCGTATTCATGCTAGTAACTTTGTCTGACGTTGTTTTTAAAAATGACTGCATTGCTGCATATGAAGTTAGCATATTTGGAGAGCCATTGAGTTCATTTTGATAATAGTTATTAATCGCTTCATTGACCGCTACCAGATTATTGGTTTGTTGTACCACATCGCTGCTGTTTAGGTCTTCATCAAAATGAGTTAGCTGTTTTGAAAAATTATTTGATATAAGTGCATTTGCTTGCCTAATTTTTGCAAAATTGCTGAAATTAGATTGATAGGATTCGTTTATTTTTACGCCTTCGCCTAATCCCGTTTCAAAATCCTTTAATAGTCCCTGTAGACCCTTAAAGCTTTCCTTTAAGATATTTGTATTATCCTGGATTGCTCCGAACTGAGAGGTATAGTTCTCTAGTGGACGATGAACCGCATTATTATAAACACTTGTATAGGCCGTTTCCTTATTTACAAGTGTACTGATATTGTCTTGTGCATCCTGTAAATTCCCGATAACACTTGCAAAGTAAACATCAATGATACGGCGATTAAGATCCCCTAGAATGGAACTTGCTGTTTTCTCTGCTTCTGCTTTTAGGTTACTATTTCCGGAAGCATTAATTTTGTAATTTAATGTGACCTGTTCCGGATTTTTAGAGTCTAATGCAAGTGCCCTTTGGGTAAAATCATTGGGGATCACAATCATTAGATTATATACATTTCTCTTTAGCCCACTTTCGGCAACACCCCTGCTGACCACATACCAATCATGATTATTATCCTGCTCAATACTTTTAATAAATTGGTTACCAAATTGATAATTATTTCCCTTAAATTGTGCCCCCTCATCCTCATTTACCAAGGCAACCGCCATCTTCTGGGTATCATCACTGCTGCTTTTATTTTTAGTAGCCTGATTTAATCCCAGGTACGAAATACCTGCTGACAAAACAAGCACTAGCCCCAAAAACCATAATATTCCTCGTTCAAACTTTTTCATTTAACCAACTCCTGCAAGCTGTTAATATGTATAAATTTTTATTATTTCTAGCAAAATATAGATATGTTTGTATTGAAATATGGAGAGAATTACATGATGTACAAAAGCCACACAACAATTGTCGCGCGGCTTTCGCTCAGGAACAAAACCTAAATTAATATCTCTTTTCGAATGACTTTATTTAATAGTTATCGAGAAAGACTAATTTAGTCCGAAATTCTGTGATAATTCCTCATCTTGTCGAGCCACTGCATTTGCTGTAGCGACTAATTGATCATGGATTTGTTGCATCAAATCTGCAAAGTTTACTACTTTTGGTCTCAACTGTTCGAACTGATCATCAAATCTATTGAATGCCTTACCTTCCCACTCACCACGAAGTTCATTCTGTAAGCTTTGTAAATCTTTTAAAATGTGATTAATTTGATCAGAACTGTTTTTATAGCGTACAGCTTTTGATTTCAGTTCCTCCGGGGTCATACGTATTTGTCCTGACATTCTTCTCCACTCCTTAATTTTTGATTTAGCCCATAAAGGACGAATTTATCATCAAAAAATGATAACCAGTCTAGGTTTAACCTCCACATTATTTTGTGGAAGTATATTCCTATTAATTACTATTTACCATCTGATTACAACTAGGTCAAATGTACCTTTGGCCATGTCGAATTTTGTCTGGTACTTTATCACCAAAATAATCTCGAAACTAGGATTTTTTTTATAGGTCATAAGGAGGGTTTTCGTAATTTTAAATAAGATAAATAGATACATATTTTGGTAAAATATAGGTTGCTCTATTACAATTATTACAATTTATAGGTATATTTATCCATTTTCCACTCCAGGATTTCTCTTGATCCATTCGGATATTTTCGACAACAACTCCATTTTTTATATAACCAAAAATAAAAAATCCCCTTAGACAAATAGTCCAAGGGGATTTTCAAGCGCCGGTGGCTTGGGATTACATCATTCCCATGCCGCCCATGCCACCCATATCTGGCATTCCGGCACCAGCAGCACCAGCTGGTTCTGGTTTATCAGCAACAACTGCTTCAGTAGTTAATAACATAGCTGCAACAGATGCTGCGTTTTGAAGTGCAGAGCGTGTAACTTTAGTAGGGTCCACGATACCTGATTCAAACATATTTACCCATTCACCTGTAGCTGCATTGAAGCCAACGCCAATTTGTTCTTTCTTCAAGCGATCTACAACAACAGATCCTTCAAGGCCTGCATTGTGAGCAATCTGACGAACTGGCTCTTCTAGTGCACGAAGTACGATGTTAATACCTGTTGCAACATCACCTTCTGCAGAAATTTCAGCTACTTTATTGTATACATTCACAAGAGCTGTACCACCACCGGATACAAGACCTTCTTCAACCGCTGCACGAGTTGAGTTCAAAGCATCTTCAATGCGAAGTTTGCGTTCTTTCAATTCAGTTTCCGTTGCAGCACCAACTTTGATAACGGCAACTCCACCAGCTAGTTTAGCGAGGCGTTCTTGTAATTTTTCACGGTCAAATTCAGATGTAGTTTCATCTAATTGAACACGAATTTGATTTACACGTGAAGAAATTGCTTCTGGGTTTCCAGCACCTTCTACAATTGTTGTGTTTTCTTTTGTTACAACAACTTTAGCAGCACGACCAAGATCATTGATTGTTGCACCTTTTAGGTCAAGACCAAGATCTTCCGTAATTACTTGACCGCCAGTTAGAACAGCAATGTCTTCTAACATAGCTTTACGACGATCACCAAAACCAGGAGCTTTAACAGCTACTGCATTGAATGTACCGCGTAGTTTATTTACTACTAATGTAGCAAGTGCTTCACCTTCAACATCTTCTGCAACTAGAAGTAATGGTTTACCTTGTTGAACAACTTGCTCAAGTACTGGTAAAATTTCTTGAATGTTGGAGATTTTTTTATCAGTGATTAAGATATATGGATTTTCAAGAACTGCTTCCATTTTATCTGAATCAGTTACCATGTAAGGAGATGCATATCCACGATCAAACTGCATACCTTCTACTACATCTAACTCAGTAGAGAATCCTTTTGATTCTTCGATTGTAATAACACCATCGTTACCAACGCGTTCCATTGCTTCTGCAATTAAACGGCCAACTTCATCATCAGCAGCAGAAATAGCTGCAACTTGAGCGATGGACTCTTTTCCTTCGATTGGCTTTGAAATAGCATGAAGTTCTTCAATAGCAACTTGAACTGCTTTTTCCATACCTTTACGGATACCAACTGGGTTAGCACCAGCAGTTACGTTTTTCAAACCTTCACGAATCATTGCTTGAGCAAGTACAGTTGCAGTTGTAGTACCGTCACCTGCAACATCGTTTGTTTTGCTTGCAACTTCAGATACAAGTTTTGCACCCATGTTTTCAAACGCATCTTCTAATTCGATTTCTTTTGCAATAGTTACACCATCATTTGTGATAAGTGGGGACCCAAATTTTTTCTCAAGAACTACGTTACGTCCTTTTGGTCCTAAAGTAACTTTTACAGCGTCTGCTAATTTATCAACACCGCGAAGCATTGCACGACGTGCTTCTTCACTAAATTTAATTTCTTTTGCCATCCTAAACAACCTCCTCGTCATTTAAGGCTCTTTTCTTAAACTTTGCGCTTTTGTAAAAGAAATCTTATAGATTTCTCATTTCGGGTTAGAAATCGATTCTATTTTAAGAAAAGATGCCCAAAATTAGTCTAATTAAAGATTTTATACAAATTACGAAAGCCGATAATTTATACGAAAACAGCCTTCTTTTAAAATGTTGCTTAATCTATCCTGTATGTTGTTCATTCATTAACCAATAACAGCTAAGATGTCACTTTCACGAAGAATTAAATATTCATTACCTTGGTATTTCACTTCTGTACCAGCATATTTTGAGAAGATGATACGATCGCCTTCTGATACCTCAAGTGCAACACGCTCACCGCTATCTAAAACACGTCCAGTACCTACAGCGACAACCTTGCCTTCTTGTGGCTTTTCTTTTGCAGAGTCAGGTAATACAATACCGCTCGCAGTTTTTTCCTCTGTTTCTACTAGCTCAATTACGACGCGATCACCTAGTGGTTTTAACAAGTGAAACGACCTCCTTGAATTTTAATATGTAAGTTATTTTGTATTATTAGCACTCATCATCGTAGAGTGCTAACACAATTATTATAATAAATAATTAAATACAAATTTGCAAGCATTGTATATTATTTTTTTTATAAAGTAAAAGTGCGCACTGTAATATTCATATCCAATCCCATTCATTGTATTCATATTTACCCATCTTTCATTCATAAAATATATTTAAGTAATGATGAAAAAACAGATAATACCATGTAATGGTATTTTGTTGAATACAACCAGTATCAATAGTAGAATGAACATATGCTATTATAGGTTAGGAAGGAATTTACTACATTGAAAAAAGAATATGGCTATATATTAATTACCTATATTGTGATGCAGCTATCAGGAATGATTGGTGTGCCACTTGTTCTCATGATCGGTATCAAGGCCTTTCATATTCCATATAATAAAATGAAAATGCTGGCATCTCCGTACTGGATTGTCATAAGCTTCATTGTCGCTCTAATCATCGTTCTTTTGATTTTGAAAAAGGCAGAATATAATAGAAGGGATGAAAGGACAACCCCGCTTCCTTTAGGAAAATCTTTAGGTTGGGCTCTAGGCGGTATTTTCCTTGCGTTCTTCGCACAATATATTGCTGCCATCATTGAACAGATGATTGGGGTTAAAGTGGAGTCCGAAAATACACAAAGAATCATTCAATTGATTGAAACGTTTCCATTAGTTGTTTTTGTAAGTTCAATTATTGGTCCGATTCTAGAAGAAATTGTATTTCGAAAAATCATCTTTGGAACATTAAATAGACGTTTTTCTTTCTTTTTTTCTGCTGTTATCAGTTCCATTATTTTTGGATTAGCTCATTTAGAGCCAGTTCACCTTCTTTTGTATACTGCTATGGGCTTTACATTCGCGTTTCTGTATTACAAAACAAAGAGAATTATCGTCTCCATTATTGCTCACATAATGATGAATACCATTGTGGTCATCGTACAAATTGTAAATCGCGAACATATACAAAAGATCATGGAGAATTATGACAAAGTACAGAGCTTTATTGGAGGATTTTTTGGATGAGAGCTATTTTTTCAGGCATTGTTTATTGCCTATTAGGAGTATTATTTACATACATGGCTACGCAAAGAGTTGCTCTTAGCGGATGGGGACCATTTACTTATATCCTCATATTATTAGCAACTTTAGATTTTGGAGCAGGGATTCGATTAATCTTGCTTTATTTTAAAATTACTAGCCGAAACAATAAATAAACCTTCCCATAGAGGAAGGTTTTTTTCGTTTAAAGAATAATACCTTATTTGTTAGTCCATTTGCTTTTGGCTTTCTAATTCAAGCTGTGCTTCTGCCGCTTGCACCTTTCGATAGCCAATTTTGGAAATCCAAATACTAATCTCATATAAAATAACAAGCGGTATTCCCACTGTAATTTGGGACATGACATCTGGCGGTGTAATAAAAGCAGAAACTACTACAATAACAAAGAATGCGTATTTTCGTATTTTTGCCAGAAACATCGGAGTAATAATTCCCAATCTCGTTAAGAATAAAACCACTACCGGCAATTCAAATAAGAATCCAAATGGAAGAGTTATCTGAAATAGGAACTGGAAATATTCATTTATCCCAATCACCGCATGAATATCCATTTGATTTGACAGTTTCAGCATAAAATTGATAATAAGCGGGAAAAGGATGAAATAGGAAAAGGCAAGTCCACCAATAAATAAAAGTATTGTAACTGGTATATAGCTTAATGTAATCTTGCGTTCTTTTTCATATAAACCAGGACTGATAAATGCCCATAATTGATATAAAATGACTGGCAGGATCATTATGATGGCTAGGGATACGGTAACTTCCCAGTACACTTTGAAAGGATCTGTCAGACGAAAAGCATTCATCGTTAAATCTTTTGCTATCTCTGCATTTTGCAAATACCGTATAATCGGCTGCGAGATAAACATACTTATAATACAAGCTAAGATAAAGAAAACGACTATAACAAACAGCCGTTTTCTTAGCTCGGATATATGTTCAAATATCGTCATATCTTTTTGACTCATTTTCATTTCATCCTAACATCTACATGTATACTGATTTGCTATTTTACTGACTGAAAAATCCCAAAGCAGCTAGGGATAATTATAGGAGAATTCCTTTACTAAATAAAAGGGAAAACTTCATTCAAAGAAGCGTAGCAATTGAACTAAGCCTTATTTAACGTCCTCTTTTGTTATATCCACTTTTGTATCTTTAGCTGTCTCAGCCTTTGCAATATTAACGTTTGTATCTTTTACTGATTCATCATCATCTTCTGCCAAACCTTTTGTGGCATTTTTAAATTCACGTAATGTGCTCCCCACAGCTTTTCCTAATTGAGGCAACTTTTTCGGACCAAACACTAATAAAGCAACAATTACAATAAGTATGATACTGCCAATCCCTGGTCTCATCAGTGCCCACCTCCTTATATTGTTATCATAGCAGAAATCAATATTTCTTTTATTATCAATTTGTTTCGTCCTGTGAATTTTCCGTGTCATTTGGATAATGCTTTAAAAAATACACAAGTGCTTGTAGTTCAACAGCCAAATCGATATGATGCACTCTAATAGAACTCGGTACATTTAGTCTAGCCGGAGTAAAATTTAATATACCCTTTATGCTCGTCTCTAAGATGGAGTCCGTAATAGATTGGGCTACCTCAGCAGGTACTGTTAAAATAGCAATAGAGATATTCTCTTCTATTAAACGACTCTGCAGCTCCGATAAATCATAGATATGTACTTGTCCTATTTTTTTCCCCACTTTATTTTTATCTATATCAAAAGCTATTTCAATCTTAGTGTTATTATTTTTCAAAAAATTATAATTTAAAAATGCAGTACCTAAATTTCCAACACCGATTAAGGCAACTTTTGTAACTTCGTCTTGGTCAAGTGTCTTCCGGAAAAAGCTTAGTAAGTAGTTAACATTATATCCATACCCTTTTTTCCCAAGGGCGCCAAAATAGGAAAAATCCCTTCTAATTGTTGCCGAATCTACCTTGACCGCTTCACTTAGTTCCGCAGACGATACTCTCTGCTTACCTGCGTTATGCAAATTTTGGATAAAACGATAATAAAGAGGCAATCTTTTTGCTGTTGCCTGAGGTATTTTTAGCGTTTCTTCATTCATTGGATTTCCCCCAATTATGTTCCTTACCAGTATGCGAATCTGCCCTGTTATAATCCTTACTTGAAACCCCACCAGTTTTTTCCACTAAGTAAGTAGGGCCAATAACCATTCCTTTATCTATAGCTTTGCACATATCATACACTGTTAACGCCGTCATGGCCGCTGCGGTCAATGCCTCCATTTCTACCCCAGTGCTACCCTTTGTTTTCACTGTTGTACGTATGCAAAGCACATATTGATTTTCATTCTTTTCCCAAGAATACTCAATATTAATACCATTTAAAGGTATCGGGTGACACATAGGGATAATATCCCATGTTTTTTTAGCTGCCATTATACCAGCAACTTGAGCAACTGCTAACACGTCGCCTTTTTTAATTTTATTCTCATTAATATATTCATATATCTGTTCATTTACAATTATACTCGATTCTGCAATAGCTGTACGAACGGTTTCTGGTTTAGCGCTTACATCCACCATTTTTGCCCTGCCTTGCTCATTAAAATGAGTGAATCCTGACAATATTCATCCACCTCTTTTTTCCATCATACACTTTTTTGTTGTTCATGTCATCGTCTCATATGGAATGGTGAAAATTTAATTCTCTTTGTTTACCATCCTGTTCACGATTATTGCCGAAATATGCTGATATACGTTACACTTACATTAATAACTTGAGGTGATGAACATGATATTATTACAAGTTCAACAGCTATCAAAATATTTTGGTGCTGAACTTATTTTATCGAATATAAAATTAGAAATTCAAACAAAAAACCGAATTGCTCTAGTTGGCCGTAATGGTGCTGGAAAATCCACCTTACTAAAAATCATATCGGGGCAGATGTCTCATGACGAAGGTGAGATTATCAAACCAAAAGATGTATCTATTGGTTACTTGGCACAAAATACTGGATTAGAATCAGAACTGTCCATTTGGGATGAGATGCTTACAGTGTTCCGCCATTTAAAAGATATGGAGGATAGACTCCGTTCAATGGAACAACAAATGTCTGATCCATCAATATATGAAAAGAATGAGTTGTATCAAAAGATTCTTAAAGAGTACGATGAACTTCAGATACGTTTCAAAGATTCAGGAGGTTACCAGTACGAAGCAGATATTCGCTCTGTACTGCACGGCTTGCGATTTAGCAATTATGATTACAATACTCTGATTAAAACATTAAGCGGAGGACAAAAAACAAGACTTGCCCTTGCAAAGCTTTTACTTACAAAGCCTGATATCTTGATATTGGACGAGCCTACTAACCACTTGGATATTGAAACATTATCCTGGTTAGAACAATACTTGCAAGGATATGAGGGTGCTATTCTAATTGTTTCCCATGACCGATATTTTCTAGATAAAGTGGTCAACCAAGTCTACGAGATGTCTCGTCATAAAATTCAAAAGTACCCTGGAAATTATAGTGATTATTTAGTGAAAAAAGCCGAACAATATGAACAAGAGATGAGGCAATATGAAAAACAGCAAGAGGAAGTAGCAAAGCTGCAAGACTTTATTCAGCGTAATCTTGCAAGAGCCTCTACAACTAAACGGGCGCAAAGCCGTCGAAAGAAACTAGAAAAAATGACCTTAATGGAGCGCCCAAATGGTGATGAAAAATCCGCCAATTTTTCCTTTGACATTGAACGTCAAAGCGGAAATGATGTTATGAATATTCGTGATGCTGCAATCGGCTACGATAACCAAGTGATCGCTAAGAACATTGAAATTTCAATTAAGAAAGGCGATAGCATTGCTCTGGTTGGCCCAAATGGAATTGGGAAGTCTACGCTTTTAAAGTCAATTATTAAAAAGCTTCCATTGTTTAAAGGAAACATTGAATATGGTTCCAATGTAACAATAGGATATTATGACCAGGAGCAAGCTGAACTTTCCTCCAATAAAACGGTTCTTCAAGAATTATGGGATGAATATCCTCTAAAAAGCGAAAAAGAAATTCGAACCGTACTAGGAAATTTTCTATTTTCCGGTGATGATGTAACCAAAATTGTATCTACCTTAAGCGGTGGAGAGAAGGCTCGTCTTGCCCTTTCAAAACTTATGCTTCTTAAGGCAAATTTACTCATACTGGATGAACCTACAAACCACTTAGACATTGATAGTAAGGAAGTTTTAGAAAATGCCTTAATCGATTATCCTGGTACCATCCTGTTTGTTTCACACGATCGTTATTTTATCAACAGAATCGCAACGAAGGTTATAGAGCTTTCCAAACAGGGAACAAAAGAATTTCTTGGTGACTATGATTACTATGTGGAAAAACAGCAAGAGATAGAGGAGCTACAAAAGCTTGAAGAACAAATGAAGCTTACACAAGCCTTACCTGAATCTTCTTCAAAGCAATCCTATCAAATAGACAAAGAAGCAAAAAAAGTAGAGAGACAGCGTAAAAGACGCCTGCAAGAGATAGAAGAAACTGTAGAGGCATTAGAAATAGAAGTTCAAGAAAAGGAAGCCTTATTAAGTAATCCCGAGGTTTATCAAGACCATGTACGTCTTGCACGTTTACATGAGGAAATAGAAGAAAAGAAGGAAATAGTGAATCAATTAATGGAAGAATGGTCTGAAATAGCAGAGCTCCTATTATGAGGCTGGGACATAAGTAGAAAAATCATTGAAATTGGTTAAATCTACGAAAGCAAAAACGCATGAAATCAAGATTTTTAAATTTGATTTCATGCGTTTTTTTGATTTTCACTGCGTTTTGTCCCAGCCTCATTTTTTTTACAAATATTTTCCCACAAACTTATGCACAGTATAATGCCTATTCTTTTCAGCAATATCTTAGGTTTTCCACATTATACACATTTATCAACAAAGTTATCCACTTTATACACAAGAAAACATATAGTTTATATTGATTTTATTCACATTCTAATAAAGTTATGCACATTTTATCCACAATATGTGCACAACAACACTTGTTCGACAAATTACTACTTTTTCTTTATTCCCATATGCTTGTGGATTATTTTATTATTTTTGTTATCCACAGACATAATATAAATAATAAATGTTACTATTCTCCACACATAAAAAGAGCATCCAGTTGTTTTCCACTGAATGCTCCTTATAATTAGAAATGTTCTATATCTAATCCTGGATTTGCATTTAAAGACAGATCGCTGCGCTTACCCCTTTCAAATAATACACTGCCGGCTGCTGCAATCATGGCTGCATTATCTGTACATAGGTTTAATGGAGGAATAACTAAATCAACATCCGGCATCTCATTAAATGCCTTTTCTAATGCTGTACGTAGCCCCTTATTAGCTGCAACCCCGCCAGATAATAGAACCTGTTTCACTTTATATTCTTTTACAGCACGTATTGTTTTTGTTACAAGAACATCAATAACACTCGCTTGAAAGCTTGCAGCTAAATCCTTTGAATCAATGGTTATCCCCTTTTGATTGGCATTGTGCAAGGTATTTATAACCGCTGATTTTAAGCCGCTAAAACTAAAATCGTAAGAATCTTCTTCCAACCATGCTCGCGGCAAATCGATGGTTGGTTTACCCTCATGTGCAAGACGGTCAATATGAGGACCTCCCGGATAAGGAAGATTCAATGTTCTAGCAACTTTGTCATAGGCTTCCCCCGCAGCATCGTCTCTTGTTTCACCTATTACTGTAAACTCTCCATGTTCCCTCATATAAACTAATTCTGTATGACCACCGGACACAACAAGTGATATTAATGGAAAAGTCATTTCTTTAATTAGTCTATTTGCATAAATATGACCTGCAATATGGTGAACATTCACCAGTGGAATGTTGTTTGTATAAGCAATTGCTTTCGCCGCATTCACGCCAACTAATAAGGCCCCAACTAGTCCGGGTCCCTCGGTTACTGCAATAGCATCTATCTCCGATAACGTAAGCCCAGCTTCCTTTAATGCTTCCTCTATTACAATTGTTATTTGTTCAACATGGTGCCTGGATGCGAGTTCAGGCACCACCCCGCCAAATCGTTTATGGCTTTCAATTTGAGAAGCGACAACATTCGATAGAATAATGGTTCCGTTTTTGATTACTGATGCTGCTGTTTCGTCACAACTTGTTTCAATTCCTAGTACGATAAGATCTTTTTCCATTATAATTTCACCCACATAACTAAAGCATCTTCATGATTATCTGTATAATAGCCTTTTCTTATGCCTCCGTCTTGGAAGCCAAGCTTTCTGTACAATGATTGTGCTATATTGTTTGTAACACGAACTTCTAAGGTCATTGAATAGGCTCGGTGCAGCCTCGCATACTCCATCATTTTTTTCATTAAGCTCTCCCCCAATTTTAACCCGCGATAATCAGGAGAAATAGCAATATTCGTGATATGAGCCTCGTCGATGACTATCCATACCCCGCAATAGCCAATAATATCGCCATTATGTTCTAAAACAAAATAATGAGCAAATTGGTTGTTAACAAATTCATTATAAAAAGCCTCCCGTGACCATGGAAGTGTGAATGACTCTAATTCTACCTTGAGAATCCCATCTAAATCATCCAAGTTTGCCTTGCGAAATGTAATATGTGACATGTTCTTCTCAATTCCTAACATCTTGGTTTTTCTGTGCCTCTAGCCACTTTGCTTCAGCTTCTACAAGCCTTATATAATTTGGTACGAAAGTATGAATATCCTCACCAGGAAGCTCCATTCCTAATAAGCCCAATTCACTTGGACGAGGATTATTTTCAGTTACTTCTGCAAAGACAGCAAGATCTCCCAATACATCTCTTAATACAGTTTGATGAAGTACAGCATCATTTCCAATAAACAGTACTTGTTTATTTAAGGCTTTCAATTCATCCGCCCAATTAGCTGCTAATATATTGCAGTCTTTTTTCACTGTTTCCAGTTTATTGTTATGATATCTATACAGGCCTGTATATAACTGTCCTCTTCTAGCATCAAATAATGGTGATAAATAACCATCGAAATAACGGCCAATCCCAGCCATTAATGCTAAGCTTGAAACGCCGACAATTGGGATATTTAAACTCCATGCCATCGATTTCGCAATAGTTACACCAATCCGTACCCCTGTATAGGAACCTGGTCCCTTTGCCACTACAATTTTCTCTAAATCTTTTGGCATAGTACCACAATCATGGAGTAAATGCTCAATAGCTGGCATTACTCTAATACTATGATTTTTTTTCAAATTTGTTATATACTCACCAATAACCTTTCCTTCCTCTAAAAGAGCAATACCAAGTACTTGGTTCGATGTATCAATTGCCAATATTTTCATTAAAATAACTCCTTACACAAAGACTCATAACGATGACCTTCTGGTTTAAATTCAAACTTTCTTATTTGATCACCTTGACGGGTAATCGTGACCTCTAAATACTCTGATGGGAGCTGCTCTTGGATCATCTTAGACCATTCAACAATGGTAACTCCTCCACCTTCAAAATATTCATCGAACCCGAGGTCCTCATAAGAATCTTGTAACCTATAAACATCCATGTGGTACAAGGGAAGCCTCCCATGATATTCTTTAATAAGAGTAAAAGTTGGACTACTGACTGTTCTTTTTATTCCAAGACCTGCAGCTATTCCTTTTGTAAAGGTAGTTTTTCCTGCCCCTAAGTCACCCTCTAATAATATCAAGTCATTTTCTTGCAGTAATGATGCAAATTTTTCAGCGAACCTAAATGTTTCTTCTGGTCCTTTAGAAATCCATTCATAAACCTGCATATTATTCTCCTCTTAAGTAGTTTCATTAGAAATAACGTTATAATTAAAGACCTATTTTTACAAGCGCCTAGTTATATAATCCATGCTATTAATTATACTGCTAGTTTACCTCAATACCGATAATTGAGCAAAGTATACAAGGACTTTACCATGAAATCATACTAAAACAAAATAAAAACTGTTGGGTATGACCCAACAGTAATACTATCTTTTATAACATAAGCTGATAAAAATGAACATCTTGCCATTGACCAAATTTATAACCCACTTCTTTAAAACAACCGATAAATTCAAAACCAAATTTTTTATGAAGCTTCACACTTGCTTCATTTCCACCGGTTATCCCACTAATAATACTATGATAACCATCTTTTCTCGCAAGTCTTACTATTTCTTGCATCAATTGTCCCCCAACGCCTTGCCCTCTGCACTCTGATGATATATATATCGAAAGCTCTGTTGAATACGAGTAGGCCTCTTTATCTCGAAATTTACTTAAACAACTATAACCTACAACTTTGCCTTCTAATTCAGCAACAATAAATGGATATTTGCCGCTGTGCTCCTCGTACCATTCCATACGTTGATCCATTGTTTGTTCTTCTAAATCAAATGTTGCAGTAAGATTTCGTATTGCTTCATTGTATATATCTAACATTGCGGATAAGTCTGTTATAGCAGCATCCCTAATATGAAGCATGAGTAAAGTCCTCCATAGCTTTTAAAATCGTTTAATAAATAAAAAAACGAAACCTAAAGTTTCGTTTTTTTTTCTGA
>Ga0224736_1041_pt1 | contig 40290 bp, 45 predicted proteins | sample IA12soil_MG_GH6A_FD_161628 | JGI IMG/M metagenome (GOLD analysis project Ga0224736, IMG submission 161628) | Enriched cells from agricultural soil in Iowa, United States - IA12soil_MG_GH6A(-) | ecosystem: Environmental > Terrestrial > Soil > Agricultural land | place: USA: Iowa | collected 2017-05-08
TTTTTGTTGGCTCCATTCAAAATATTGCGTTACCATTTCTTCTGTAACAAGATCCACCTGTTTTCTCATGCCTTTTCCCCCATATTTACTAGATAGTTCATCATATGGTAATAAAGCAATAAATATGACAAGGGGAATTGTTATTGGTCCACCTGCAAGAACCCTTAATGCGAGATGATTTAAATATTTATGTTGGAAACATTCCTTGTCAAAGCTTAATGGTTGGGCAATCCTATTATTGCTTATTTAGCTTAATCTATAAGAGATCATTGGTAAATTTACCAAGCGAAGTCAATTGTGATGGCAACATCCATTCAATGGTAACTGCGCATTACGGAACCTTATTCAGCGAAGATACTAGTTCTCACCAATCACACAAAAAAACGACATTCCCTCGAAAATACGAGAAATAATGTCGTTTAGAATATCGATGGAGCATAGGGGGATCGAACCCCTGACCTCTTGCATGCCATGCAAGCACTCTCCCAGCTGAGCTAATGCCCCTTCACTATATTTAAAATTATAGTAGCTTTTGCAAAAACTTCAAGTGTATTTTTTCAAAATAGTTATACACTAAATCAAATGAGGAAATAATGGAAATTTGAGGAGCTGATAAAATGCTTCAGAACGTATATTTCCGCATTCTTCGCTGGCCAATTATTATAAAACTGCTGCTGCTTATTTTCGGATTAATTATTTCATTCGGTATTGCCATACATTATGTAGAGCCTAAACAGTTTCCAACGATTTTTACCGGGATATGGTGGGCAGTAATTACTACTGCCACGGTTGGATATGGGGATGTATACCCCATAACCGTTAAGGGGAGAATTTTAGGCATTTTCCTTGTCCTAACCGGGGCAGGAGTGGTTTCAGCATATTTCGCCTCTATTGCAGCTTCTACAATTCGGATTCAAAATGCGGCGGTGAAAGGAACAAAAATGTTTACAGGACGAAATCATATTATTGTAGTCGGATGGAATGGACGTTCTAAAAATGTCATTGACCAATGGCTGGATCTAGATAAGAATCAGGCTATTGTGCTAATAGATGATACACTAGATCGAAATCCATACCCTACTCATCAGGTACATTTTGTAAAAGGGAAAGCATCAGTCGATGAAACCCTTTATAGAGCGGGGTTAAAAAGTGCAAAGTATATATTAATAACGGCAGATCAAAATGAAAATGAATCACATGCAGATATGGGATCTATTTTGATACTACTCGCTGTAAAGGGGTTCCATCCTGATATCTATTGTGTAGTAGAAATTTTAATGAATGAAAATGTAATTAATGCAAAGCGCGCTGGTGCCGACGAAGTGATACAAACGAATGCGCAATCGAGTTATATTATGATAAATTCATTATTATCCCATGGTATGTCAGACACCATTTTAATGATGCTAGATCATATAAAAGGCAATCATCTAAAGTATATTCCGATGACAGAGAGATGGAATGGGAAATATTTCGAGGAAATCAGCACATTTCTAAAAGAAGAAAGAAAGTTACTAATTGGGCTAAAAAGAGGGGATCAAACCATCATTAACCCCCCAAGCCATTTTCAAATCCTTACTTCTGATCAATTACTTGTTATAGCAAATTAAATTTCATAGTAAAATTTGCTCTAATTCTCGAACAAGTTCTTTTCCAAAATCTACATATTTTTTAGGGATATCTGCATCCTCGTCCTTCGGTTCGGCAAATTGATCGAAGGATGCAGATACATTTCCTATCCCTGCAAAATCATCCAGATCATTTTGGTATACATGCGTTAAGATAAAAGGTGTTCCCAACTCCACTATCGTTCCATCGGTATCCAGTGCACCCTCTATAGAACTAAAAGGCAATCGTAAAAAGTGATACCCATCATCATCAGCCATTTTAAAATCAAAAAATCCATGATCATAATCCCATCCTCCGCCAATCGAATAGCCGATTGGTTTTAGCATCTGTTCTAATTTATATAATTCAAAATGTTCCCCTTCAATTTGTGATGGAATTTTATACATAAAGAAGCCACTCCTTTGTTTTTTATAGTTTTCCAAAGGAGTGGCTTAATATTCTTTATTTAGAGTAACTTGATTAACTCTACTTTAATCTCTTTTCTAATTCTTTTTTCTTCTCTTCGAAACCTGGTTTGCCGAGTAAAGCAAACATATTTACCTTATATGCCTCCACTCCAGGCTGGTCGAATGGATTAACGCCTAATAAATACCCGCTAATCGCACAAGCTTTTTCAAAGAAATATACTAAATATCCAAATGTGTATTCATCCATTTGAGGGATTTCTACCACTAAGTTTGGAACTCCGCCATCTGTATGAGCTAAAAGAGTGCCTTCAAATGCTTTATTATTTACAAAGTCTACTGTTTGCCCTGCAAGATAATTTAGTCCGTCAAGATCATTCTGTTCTTTGTCAATCTTAAGTTCATGACGTGGTTTAGATACCTTAATCACTGTTTCAAATAAATCACGACGTCCCTCTTGAATATACTGACCTAATGAATGAAGATCAGTTGAGAAATTAGCAGAAGATGGGAAGATACCTTTTTGATCTTTACCTTCACTTTCTCCAAAGAGTTGTTTCCACCACTCGGAGAAATATTGTAATCCTGGCTCATAGTTAATGAGCATTTCAATTGTTTTTCCTTTATTGTAAAGGATATTCCTTACTGCAGCGTATTGATATGCAAGATTATTTTCAAGCTCCTCCGCTCCAAAATCATTTCTTGCTTGTGCTGCTCCTTTCATCATGTCTTCTATGTTAGCACCACTTACTGCAATAGGAAGTAAACCGACTGCCGTTAATACAGAGTATCTGCCACCAACATCATCTGGAATCACAAAGGATTCATATCCTTCTTCATTCGCTAGTGTTTTTAACGCTCCCCTAGCCTTGTCTGTGGTTGCATAAATACGTTTTCTGGCTTCTTCTTCTCCATATTTTTCTTGCAGTAATTTTTTGAAAATCCTAAATGCAATAGCTGGCTCTGTAGTAGTTCCTGATTTAGAAATCACATTGATAGAGAAGTTTTTATCCTGTAAAAGGTCCATGACGTCTGTCATGTAGGTAGAACTAATATTGTTTCCTAAAAAGATAATTTGCGGTGTCTTCCGTTTTTCTTTTGAAAGAACATTATAGAAGCTGTGATTAAGCATTTCTATCGCTGCTCTTGCGCCTAAATAAGAACCGCCAATCCCAATAACAAGCAATACATCCGAGTCATTCTGAATTTTCTCAGCAGCCTTTTGAATACGGTTAAATTCCTCTTTGTCATAGTTTACCGGTAAGTCAATCCATCCCAAAAAGTCATTACCTGCTCCTGATTTATCATGCAAAGTACGATGAGCTGTCTTTACTGCATCTTTCAGATATGTAATTTCATGTTCTCCAAAAAAAGTTAATGCCTTTGAATAATCAAAACGAATATGCGACATATTCTATTCCTCCTTTTGAGCTCTTACTGTTTCACTTTATCGAAAGAAAGTCTATTTTTCAAGAATGGTACATCAAATAATCTTACTTAACCCCATCATTAGTATGAATAATTTTTTAGAAAGTAATGCAATCTATAAACGAATCATCATAAAAAGGAGGAAAAAAGGATGAGTGCCATTCAAAGAATCGCATTAGTATTTACCATTATTGGCGCTATTAACTGGGGTCTCATCGGATTTTTTCAATTTGATTTAGTAGCAGCAATATTTGGGCATGCAAGTGCATTAACAAGAATTATATATGGAATTGTTGGAATCGCTGGTCTTATCAACCTTGGATTACTATTTAAACCTAATCCAGAACTTGAACGCTCAGAGGCGAGGACAACTCGTTAACAAAAGAAAAGCAACTCTCATTGAACGAGAGTTGCTTTTCTTATTAGACCCAACCTCTAAATTTAGAGGCTTCTGCAGCATTGCGCAATCCAACCATATAGGCTGCTAATCGCATATTAACATGGCGTGTTTCTGCAGTTTTATATACATTGTTAAAAGATGCTACCAGTTTGGTTCGAAGCTTATCATTTACTTCCTCTTCAGACCAATAGTATCCTTGATTATTTTGCACCCATTCAAAATAAGAAACAGTTACACCGCCAGCACTCGCAAGAACATCTGGTACTAATAATACACCGTTATCATTTAAGATTTTGGTTGCTTCCATCGTGGTAGGACCATTTGCGGCCTCTACGATGATGGACGCTTTAATATTATGTGCATTATCTGCAGTAATTTGATTGGAGATAGCAGCGGGAACAAGAATATCACATTCCAGCTCTAAAAGCTCTTTATTTGTTATCTTATTTTCAAATAGTGTTGTTACTGTACCAAAGCTATCACGACGATCGAGCAAATAATCGATATCTAAACCGTCAGGATCATGTAAAGCACCATAAGCATCAGAAATCCCTATTACTTTTGCTCCGTAATCATGGAGGAATTTTGCCAAGTAGCTTCCTGCATTTCCGAACCCTTGAATTACAACCCTGGCCCCATTCAAATTGATTCCTTTCTTTTTAGCAGCTTCTTCAATACAAATGGTTACACCTTGAGCAGTTGCCTTTTCACGTCCTTCTGATCCGCCTAAAACTATAGGTTTCCCAGTAATGAAACCAGGTGAGTCATTTTCACGTAAACGGCTGTATTCATCCATCATCCATGCCATTATTTGTGAGTTAGTATAGACATCTGGTGCAGGTATATCTTTTGTAGGACCAACAATTTGACTGATTGCGCGCACATACCCGCGGCTAAGACGTTCAATTTCATTCATGGACATGGTTCTTGGATCACACACAATTCCACCTTTTCCCCCGCCATACGGTAGACCTACAATCCCGCATTTCAAAGTCATCCACATGGATAGAGCCTTCACTTCATCCTCATTCACTTCGGGATGAAAGCGCACTCCCCCTTTTGTAGGTCCAACAGCATCATTATGCTGAGAGCGGTAGCCTTGGAAAACTTTTACCGTACCATCGTCCATCCGTATAGGAATTCTTACAGTCAAAACTCGTAATGGTTCTTTTAAAAGCTCATACATTTCATCATTAAAACCTAATTTTTCTAGTGCCTCTTTTATAATATCCTGCGTTGACGTAAATAAATTTAGATTCTCTTCCATCGATTTCGCCTCTTTATTGTAAATAATCGTGTGACGCTTGAATTGTACCATTAAGATAATACTTTTTTAATCCGTTCAATTGCCCAATCTAAATCTTCCTTAGAAATTACTAGCGGAGGGGCAAAACGGATTACATTTTCATGAGTTTCTTTACATAGTAACCCTTCTGCCTTAAGTAACTCACAATACTTTCGAGCTGGTTCATCTAGAACGACTCCAATAAATAACCCTTTGCCACGAACCTCTTTAATCATTGGATTCTCAATTTCTTTTAGACTTTGCATAAAATACTCTCCAAGCTCACGAGAACGTTCTGCAAGTTCCTCATCCAGTAAAACGTCCAAGGCTGCTATAGAAACTGCACATGCAAGCGGATTTCCACCAAATGTAGAGCCGTGAGAACCCGGATTGAATACTCCTAAAATGTCTTTATTAGCTACTACACATGAAATAGGAAAAACACCGCCTCCTAAGGCTTTCCCTAATATATACACATCCGGAGTAACTTCTTCCCAATCACAAGCAAATAGTTTTCCAGTGCGGCATAAACCTGATTGAATCTCATCCGCAATAAACAATACATTATTTTCTTTACATAACTCATATGCAGCTTTTAGAAAGCCCTCCGGTGGAATAACAATACCAGCTTCCCCTTGAATTGGTTCCATTAAGAATGCAGCTGTATTTGGAGTAATCGCTTTTTTCAATGCTTCAATATCTCCATAAGGAATCAATTTGATGCCTGGCAGCATTGGTCCAAAGCCTCTCTTATATTCCTCATCAGAAGATAGCGAAACCGCTGTCATGGTACGACCATGAAAATTACCTTCACATCCAATGATTTCAGCCTGATCAGGAGCCACTCCCTTTACATCGTACGCCCATCTGCGTGCCGCTTTTACAGCCGTTTCCACCGCTTCAGCTCCTGTATTCATAGGCAATACCATATCCTTGTTTGTTAGTTTAGATACTTTTTCATACCAAGGCCCAAGCTGATCACTGTGAAACGCACGGGAGGTTAAGGTTACGCGATCGGCTTGTTTTTTTAATGCAGCAATAATCTTTGGATGGCGATGTCCTTGATTAACTGCAGAATATGCACTTAACATATCCATATACCTATTACCCTCTGGGTCCTTGACCCAAACACCTTCTGCCTCCGAAATAACGACTGGCAGCGGATGATAATTATGTGCACCATAGTTTTCAGTTTGTTCGATTAGTTGTTGTGATTTTGTTAATGTCTCCAATTTCTTATCCCCCTATCGTTATATAACAAAGCCTTCTCCTAAATAGATAGACTCCTATTTAAAGTTTACTAGATACTTTGCGTATGAAGGTCCTTCTAGTTTTCCATCACCAAATGGCTTAGTATTTTATTATATGCAGCTTGGTCCACAACAGGACCTTTAAAGATTTTATCACTTACTGAGTTGCCTACTCTTTGTAATGGAATAATTAGACCGCCTCCTTAAATGACATATATTTACTTCAAAACATGACATTAGTGCAAAAAAAATTTGCATTTAGAAAACCCTTACAATATAATAATGCAAAAATAGATTGCATATTTCAAGTGCTTTTTCGAAAATTTTTAAGGGGGGTGATTTCTAATGGATAACGAAACCTTATTAACTGTTTATAAAATGGTTCTTGACTTTTTGGATGTAGGGATTCACGCTGTTGATCAGGATGGCAGGACAGTCATTTATAACAAGAAAATGATGGAAATTGAAGGAATGGACATTGAGGATGTATTGGACAAGAACATTTTGGATGTTTTTCAATTTTTTCAAGATGAAGGAAGTACTTTAATACAAGTATTAAAGACAGGAGAACCTATTCTTAACAGTAAACAAAAATATTTTAATAATCGTGGATTAGAGATTAATACTGTCCATAGTACCTATCCATTAAAAAAGGAGAGTAAAATAATCGGGGCTGTTGAAATTGTTCAAGATGTGACAAAGCTCGAAAGAATTCTTGGCAGTAAGCTGGTAAGGAATGAATTTGCTTCCTATACATTTGAACAATTAGAGACCAACAAATGGTATCCGGAAGAAGTGATTCAGATAGCAAAACAAGCCTCTGCCATGTCCTCTCCTTTGTTTATCATTGGTGAACATGGAACATATAAAAATATTATTACTCAAAGCATCCATTATCATAGTGAAGTACAAGGGAATTTTTATTATCAAGATTGTGCTGAACTTTCCGGATCTTACTTAGAAAATATATTATTTGGGGAAAAGGATCAGGAAGGAATTCTCGAAATGGCAAACGGTGGTTCTCTCTTATTAGAAGAAGTACACTATTTGCCATTAGAAATTCAATCAAGGTTATTACATACATTAAGGAACAATAAAGTAAGACGAAATGGGGAGGCAAGTGAAAGATCTTTTCACGTCCGAATCATGGGGAGTATAAGTGATGATCCCATTGAAACAATTACAGAGGGAAAATTACTAAAGGATCTATACTATTATTTGAGTCAATCTTCTATCGTCCTTCCACCATTAAGAAATAGAAAACAGGATATTCCCGAAATGGTAAATGCATTTATTCATAAATTTAATGAAAGATTCAAGATGAATGTTACCAATATTTCCGAAAAAGCGCTTAAAGAGCTCGTTGAATATGATTGGCCAGGAAATATCAAAGAATTGGAACATATCATAGAAGAAACTATGAAATTAATGAAGAACGAAGAAATAATGGAGTATCATCACCTGCCTGCCAATTTCAATCATAGAATTGCAGAGGAAAATGAGTTCTTATTTCAAAGGGATAAGGAAATAAAACCTCTTGAGGAATATTTGCAGGAAGCAGAAACTTACTATATTCAAAAAGCTTTACAATTTCACGATTACAATATTACGAAAACAGCTAACGCTCTGCAAATGAGCAGACAAAATTTGCAATATCGAATAAGAAAACATGGTATCGTAAAAAAATAAATCCAGGCATATGCCTGGATTATTTTTTAATTAAATCTTCCCGTTCTGATTGTGAAATCCACTCTTGTAATTTTTCCTTTAATGTATTGAAGCCTTCAGTCGGTTCCTCTGTTTTTACACTTGCTTGACGGCGACGTGGTTTAGAAGTTGCTTGTGTAGCTTTTGGTGCTTCTTCTGTCGCACGGATGGACAAGCTAATTTTTCCGTTCTCTTCATCAACAGAAAGGACCTTTACTTTTACTTCATCTCCAATGCTTAAAACATCATGAATATCTTTTACAAAACCGTGCTTAATCTCGGAAATATGAACTAAACCTTGAGTATTATCATCTAATGCAATAAATGCACCATATGGTTGAATTCCCGCTACTTTTCCCGTTATAACTGATCCAATTTCATAATTTGTTGTCATGGAACCACTCCTATTTTTATTAGTGTTTTTCTCGTGTATATACGCAATAAAAAATTATATCATAACAGTTAATATCACGCAAAAATAAGCCCATGTAAAGAATAACCATCTTGTATTTTGCAGAATCATCATTCTATGTTTAACAACAAATTGGAACAAAATTTTCAAGATTCCCCATAAATGACTATTATCTTATTGTGGTACAATAGCAATAATAGGAATGGATAAGGAGGAATAACATTGGCTTCATTTGCAGAAAATCTAAAATTTTACCGTGAACAAAGAAATTTATCACAAGAAGAATTGGCCTTAAAAGCAAGATTAGGTACGGCTGTGATTGAAAAATATGAATCTGGTGAGCAAATTCCAAATACAGAGACTATCTTCAAACTTTCGACCATTTTAGATGTTCCAGCATCGTCCCTTTCAGATGAAAATCAAAAATAATTAGATTTTGGAATTATTTTTTTCATTGCCTAGTTTATTATTATTTATTTTTGGCTATCCTTATACCACAAGGCTTTCTGTTAGTGGAGGCTCACTTTTGAGCTGAAGCTACACTAGTATTCCCCCTTTTTATTTTTATTTTTTGACGAGACAATTTTGCCTCGTCCTTTTTTATGCCCTTCTGTTTAGTCAATTTAAGGCGGAAATTCATATGAATACACCGTCCCTGTAGATACCCTACCACCTTCTACCATCTTTACAGCATCTATCGGACTCAATTATTAAATGATGATACGTAAATTTCTTCGATTTTCTGTCTCCAATATTTAGACAAATACTTTTCTCATAATTGGTACTAACATGGACATAATGAAAATGAAAAAATATCCTTTGTAAGGGGAATAGAATCGTGAAGCAATTGTTTAAATTAAGCTCCTCTTGGTTTCCTATCTGGTTAATATCATTATTGATGCTTGTCATGGTATGCGTGTATCTGCCAATCTTCAAAGGCGCAAAGCAAAATATGTCTGATGTTCCCCTCATTATTGTAAATGAAGATAAGGGAAAAGTTGGCGATGCTATATTATTAAATCTTATTGAGAAACAAAATGGAAATTCCTTTAAATGGGTTGTCGATAAAAGCAGACAGCAAGCATTGACGGATTTAAAAAATAACAAAGCATACGGCGCATTGATCATTCCTTCTAACTATTCAAAAGGTCTGGGCAATGTACACGACACACTAATAACAGGTATTACAAATGGGAAACCTGCTAAATTAGAAATTTTCTTGAACGAAGGGATTGGGCAAACTGCATCCATGATTGCGAGTAATACCCTTCAAACCGTCGCTTTATCTGCTTCTAATGGAATTAGCAGTCAACTAAAAAAAGAGCTTGCACAAAGAGGAATAAGAGTAGCACCGGAAAATGCTTCCCTACTAGACAAACCAGTAGTGGTTACTTCCAAGAATGTACTGGGTCTGCCGGTTAATCTTAATAAAGGAATGACACCGTTCGTTATGGCCTTAATCTCATCCATCACCGGGATGTTGGGAGCAAATATGATCCATGGATATCTTTTGCGGGGAAATGGCACGCTGAAGAAAAGGGGATCTGCGTTAAGTGAGTCTGAAGTTCTTCGATCAGAAATCATTTTTGGTATAATTTTAACCTTTTGTGTTTCCATTGTAATCCAGCTTGGCGTATTTGGGCTTTTCGCGAGCGCACATTCATCAAGCATTTTGATGATATTTTTATTCACTTTTTTTAGTATCACCACAATGTTTCTACTATTCAAAACTATTGCAGTTTTTTTAGGTGGATGGGGAATGTTAGTAATGTTCCCGTTGAATTTTATGGGAATATTTTCAAGCGGAGGCGCATTACCTTTATCGACATTACCAATCGTTCATCGACTGTTCAGTTTTATTTTACCTACAAGATATATTGTAGACGGTATAAGGGCATTACTTTATTATGATGGAAGATTACAAGCAGGACTTGGAAATGCTTTATATGCACTATCCATCTATTTTATATTGACTTTAGCGATTCTTATCGCATTTATCAATTTGACGAAAGTATCGAAAGAAACGGTTGTAGATGAAAGCGGCAAGAAAATAGAAGTAGAAGTGACCAATGAAATTCCTCATCAATCATCTAACCATAAAGCAGAGGAGCAACATGCTAAAAGAGGAAAAGATGAGATGTTTCGTCAAGCTTTAAGTAATTTAGCAAAAGGAAATCCAGAAGACGCTCGTCTTTTCAAGAAAGAACAGCTCGAAATGAAAGATGAAGAGTTCCGAAATGCATTAAAATCGTTACATAAGAAAAATAAATGAAACAAGTGGATATGAATAATAGAAAAAATTTGTATCAACGTCCTGTTAATGGTATGCATACTCATTAAAGTAATGGAGAGATAGTAAATGAAAGTATATATTGTATATGATAGCGAAGGCGGTCATACAGAAGCTTTAGCAAAAGCGATTGGCCGTGGAGCAGAAGAGACCGGCAAAGCAACCGTATATGTGAAACATGTCGATGAAGCTGATGTCCATACACTTCCGGAAATGGATGCGATTATTTGGGGATGCCCAGGCCATTTCGGAAGTGTTAGTTCGGGATTAAAAAAGTGGATCGATAAGCTTGGTTATCTATGGGCACGAGGAAAACTCGTAGATAAAGTTGGCGCTGTTTTTTGTACAATAGCCACCACACATGGGGGATTAGAAGCAACATTACTAAACCTTATTACTCCAATGCTACATCAGGGCATGATTATAGTAGGATTACCAGGAAATATACCAGAAAACGCTCTTTACGGTTCCTATTATGGCGTTGGAATATCTTGCCCCATTGAAAGCTCCTCCCTATTAAATGAGCAGGATCAGGCACTCGGAAGAGCATTAGGAGAACGCGTTGTTCAAGTAACAACTCAGCTCAAAAAGTAGAAAGAATGGCTTCATTGGCCATTTTCCACTTACATGTCTTGCCATTTTTGATAATCGTATCTTTTCTTGTGCTTTTGGTGTGAGGTATCCTAGTTAGCATATTGATTAAAAATAGAGACCAACATCTATTGTTGGCCCACTGAAATTCATTTATTTTCCATGTTCTTCCTAATTTGTTCTTCCATTTGATGTGCTTTTGATAATTGTTTTTTATTTACCTTTAAAATAATAATAAACGTAATTACAGCAAGAATCATGAAAATAGATAAGGAAATTACTGCTGGAATATATTCTCTTTTATCTTCTGGAAAATATAAGAACAGATTAAATACCATTGCATATAAAGGGTTAAACATATGCGAACTCCCTTTCAATTAAATATCAATTATCCTAACATAAATTATATCAACTTCTTAAGATGAAAACCAATATCGGAAAGATGAAAACTTTTTTACAAAAGGTAAGACTGCCACAAGGGCAGCCTTTTATCTTATTTTAAAACCGTAATTTTTTCAATAACAACATCGTCTTCCGGTTTATCACGCATATTTGTTTTTACTTCTGCAATCTTATCTACTACATCCATTCCTTCTACAACTTGGCCAAATACAGTATGACGGAAATCAAGCCAAGGTGTACCGCCTTTTTCCATGTATTCATTTACAATTTGCTCTGGATAACCTGCTTGTTCTAATTGTGCTTTCATACTTGGATCGATTTGTTTGCTTTGTACGATAAAAAATTGACTTCCATTTGTATTTGGACCTGCATTTGCCATTGACAATGCTCCACGGAAATTGAAAAGCTGCGGAGAAAACTCATCTTCAAATGTAGCGCCATAAATACTTTGTCCGCCTGTTCCATTTCCAGATGGATCCCCACCTTGGATCATAAAGCCATTAATGACACGATGGAAGATAATGCCTTCATAATAGCCATTTTCACTATGGGTTACAAAGTTTTCCACTGTTTTTGGAGCAAATTCAGGAAATAATTTAATTTTAATACTCCCCATATTGGTTTTCATTTCAACAAGTTTTTCATTTTCAAGTACTTCCTTTGTTAATTGAGGATATGTATTTTGTTCTGTCATTTTCCAATTCTCCTTTTTATGTATGTCATTCCTTCTTCCCTACTTTACTAGAATTTTTTCCATTAGCCAAGTTTCCATACCATTGTCTTTGCTTTTTATAACATTTCCTTTCATAATGGATATAGGTCACTGAAAGAAGCGGAGGTAGATTTATCATGCAAACTGGAGAAATTGTAACTTTTTTTAATAAAACAGGGAAATATGTTGGTGAAATCACAGCATGTCATCCAGATCGCTATCTAGTAAAAACATTGGCAGTATTAAAACATCCAATGCAAGGTGATTTACATCATCCAAAAGAAACAGATGTCGCTTTTTTTCATGAAAGAAAAGCATTGGCTTATAGAGAACAAACGAATATTCCATTAAAAATGGTAAAACCTTTTGATGGAGATGTTCCGGATTATACAGAATCCTTGCGAGATGCATTTAATAAGCTCTATAGTGAATTAAAATCGTCCGATACTCCTTTTAATCAAAGAAGTATTGAATGCTTAGATAACATTCTAAAAGAATATGAATCAATGTATTCCTTATAAGGTTAATTAAATGCATGGATAATAATAATGACAACAATCATTCATTCGAAAAATTGTTGTCATTTTAGTTTACTTTTTCTTCGGAACAACAGCCATTGTACATCTCGATAGACAAATTAAATTTCCTTCTTCATCCTTAATATGAATTTGCCATACCTGTGTGCTTTTCCCTTTATGTACAACCTCAGCAGTTGCACTAACTACCCCATCCCGCTTTGAACGGATGTGATTGGCATTAATCTCTAGACCAAAACAAATTTCGTTTTCTAAATCTATTGAATTTGCTGCCCCTAAGCTTGCGACTGTTTCCGCTAACGCAACGGATGCCCCACCATGGAGGTATCCGAATGGCTGCCGTGTATGTTCATTAACCGGCATGGTCGCAACAACTTTCCCATCCGAAACCTCCTTTATTTCTATGCCAAGTGCTTCCATCAATGTATTTTTTATCTCCATGGTATTCACTCCTCTATCGTTTATTTTTATGTATACCTTTAAAGAATTCAAGGAACCAGCTATAAAATCCTTTTCATATTTTGCGATTTTATACATATTCTTTTAAAGATGATTAAGATCAGGGAAGGGATGAAAGGATGAATAGATATCCGTTTCATTATTATCATGCATATCCCCCAATTCCAAATTACGTTTTTCCCCATCGTCAATTCCTTCCAGTAAATCCAAAAATGTTTATGGACTCTGCCAGAAAAATGGATCCAATTTTAAGAGATGCTCAAATATTAATGAAGCGTATTTCAAATTCTGACGCATTTGCTAAAAAAATAATGATTGCAGCCCAACATTCAAATGTAACGGAAGTCAACAGGATAATTTCTCAAACCGGTATAAAAAGTAAATCTAATATTCGCTTTAATCCAAGCGGATTCATCGTTACTCTTTCAAGAAAAGATGATCCTACCGATTGCTGTGATGTTGAATTAAGGATAAGGTGGATGTAGACATCGATCAACATGATTATCATGATTGAGTACATAAAAAAGCAAGTATCAAACAGAGTTCCCCTCTGTCTTACACTTGCTTTCTTTTTAATAATATGGGCCGTATCCAACATATGGTGGATATGGGTATCCACCATAAAATGGAGGACGTGGTCTCAATAACGCACTTCCGAGTAAACCACCTACAAAACCACCAAGAAGCGGTGCACCGAAGAAAAATGGGAATTGTCTATGCTGATATGCAGTAGGAGCATGATGATAATAATTCAATTAAGGTTACCTCCTTCTTTCTCCTATACCATTACTATATGCATTTGCACATTAATTGGACTGGGCACAAGCCCGGTGGTCATTTATCAGCCTTTGTCCCCTTTTTCCTATTTCTAAAAAAGGAAACCACAAGTAAAAATAGCGGCAAAATTACTTGCATAGGCAAATGTAAATAAAGTGGGACAAAATTTAAGCCTTCTTTAATATGCTCGGGGTAACTTGTTGCAATCATCATGGAAACTAAAATTAAAATAATTCCTAATGGAAAAGCTAATTTCTTATGCTCTTTTACTTTTAATAAATCAGATATCCCCACGACAGAGGCATAAAAATAAATACTTATCTTAAAAAAGCACCCCATAATTAATGCCAACATAAAAAACACATCTAATCTTTCCAAAAATTCAGCAACCTTTATTAGTTGAATGGTAGATAAAAGCGGAAACGGCGAACGTTTATTAACATCTACCCCTAATACTGCAACATTTATTACAGTGGTAAGAGCTAGGTTTATACCACTTAAGGAAATCGCGTATAACCCAATTTTTCTCCCTTTTTTAAAATGATTAAGATAGGGGAGAATCATAGAAAAGACAATTACTTCTCCAAAGGGAACATACATCGTTTGTTTCAACGTAACTTTAATAATTGGCTCAATCCCATTTGCAAACATCGGCTTAAGATTATTAATATCAATTAATCCTGCAAACAAAATAAGAAAAAAGCCAACTATTGCAAGAAGGTAAAGAAAGATAAAAAATAATTCTCCTGTTCGCGCCATTACCTCAATACCCTTGCTAACACCATATACAATAGTTAAGACCATTATTGCATTAATAATAATTAAAGGGGTTTCACTGTACGCAAAGGTTAACAGTAATTCCCCAAAATCCCTTAATACCCTTGCGGCCAAATACATAAAATATATGACATATAAATAACCAATAATACTTCCTAAAAAAGGACCAGCAATATTTTTCGCATATTGAGTCAAGATTTTATTTGGATAGTAGGAAGATAATTGATAATATACTAAAAATAATATCAGTCCCAGAGCAAGACCAAGCAGAATTGTCATCCATGCATCCTGATTTGCATCGATTCCCAGGGTAATAACAATCGAACTTCCTGTTTCGAATAAAAGTATTAATACAAATAATTGATATAAAGTAAGCTTTGCATTTTCCAATATAACACACAGCCTTTAATTGTTATCCATATTGGACAAAAATGGTTTATTTCGTAATTCCGAACGGCGAATATATACCTTTGCTTTCACTTTTATTTGTAGATTTTTAAAACCCGCATCATTCCAATTCTTTTTCATGTCATTCCACATCCGTGGATATTTACGATAAAACATTTCTCCAAAGCCAAATACATCATAGCGGTCTTTTTGTGCTCTTTTTATCCCTTGCAGGACTTTTTCTTCAATAGCTGTTTCTAATTGCTGGTTTAGCTTATTTAGAACTAATGGGTCGGTAAGGTCTATAGGTAAATCTGCTTGAGCAATAATCCCTTCACTTTGAATATTTACAGTTATAGATGGTTTTCCATTTTGTAAGGAAGGTTTTGAATCCGTATGTTGATTTTGAATAGAATATACAATTGCATTTTCCTTACCCTTCCAAGGTATTTGAACGGAAGTAGATCTTGTTTTATTTTGAATAAATCCAACCGTTTTTGCATTATCTCCTGTGACCCAATCTACTAATTTCCCATTTTTAATATATCCCAGTCCATTTGCTCCTAAATAAGCTGAAGGCTCTGTGGAGCTTAGGTTTGTCATAGTGCCACCTATATTTTTATCTCCATATATAGAAAAGCCATTAATCACTGGCTCGCGTCCTGGGGAAACAAAGCCTGTAATAACGTCATTGACATTAACATCAATGTTTTCTCCAATTGTCTTTTCTGTAAAAAGAATTGTTTTAATGATTTTATTTGCAGGTATTTTATCTATGGGTGTTAATATTTTTAACAAATCTTCGGCTGTTCCATTTCTTGCAATCACTATACTTGTCGTAATTCTGAATTCCTTGTCCCTTTCTAATGCATCAAAAAGATCAAGCATCCCTTCCTTAGCCAACTCTTCTCCGATAACAACCAAATTGGTATGTGCAAAATATAATCTTCTTGATACCCGCTTTGATCCCAATTTGGCCAAGGAAACCAAATCTTTTCCTTTTGTTTTATATACCGCAACAGGCAGTCCTTGGCCACCCGATTGTGCCGATCCAGCTACGTTTCCCGGATTTACAATTTGGAAACTCGCGATGTAATCACCATCTTCTGCTTTATCCAGTCCCACCGCGATAATAAAAGCAATATCCGTTAATTCCTTTTTACCCCAGCAACCAGAAATCAATACTGTAGAAATAATACAAATGATTAATAATGGATATTTAGTCTTCATTTTTTTCACCTTTATTTATTTCTGGAGGGTATTGGGCCCTGCCAACTCGGTTCATATTCTTTTGACTAATTAATCTAGGTCTTTCTTTCATTAGCCAAATTGGAGCACGAATGACGGTATCTAATAAATTTTTTCTGATTAAAGGAGCAATTGGAGACATATATGGGACTCCAAATGAACGGAGACTGCATAAATGAATAGCTATCCATATTAACCCGATCATCACCCCATAAAAACCCAATACTGCTGCCAACAGCATTATGATAAAACGAATCAGACGGGCGGATATAGCGATGGCAAAAGATGGGGTAGCAAAACTTGCAATAGCAGTAATCGAAACAACAATAACCATTGCCGGCGACACTAGCCCTGCTTGAACAGCTGCCTGTCCAATTACGAGCGCTCCTACAATCGATACTGCTTGCCCAATCGGTCTTGGTAAACGAAGGCCAGCCTCTCTTAAAATTTCAAAGGTAACTTCCATAATAATAGCTTCAATGATGGCGGGAAATGGTACCGCCTCCCGTTGGGCTGTTATGGTGATTACCAAAAGGGTTGGAATCATTTCCTGATGAAACGTTGTAACCGCTACATATGTGGCAGGTCCAATTAAAGAAATAAAAAAAACGATAACCCTCAAAAAGCGAATCGCAGTAGAAATATCGGAACGGGAATAATAATCTTCAGCTGCTTGAAAAAACTGGATAAATAACGCTGGTGCAACCATTACAAATGGAGTACCGTCTACAAAAATAGCAACTCTTCCTTCCAATATATTGGCCGCTATAACATCTGGCCTTTCGGAATGATAAATCGTTGGGAATATTGTAAATGTTTTATCCTCTATAAACTGTTCTATATAGCCCGACTCCAGTATGCTATCAATATCAATTTTCTTTAAGCGATTTCGAACTTCTGAGACAACAGCTTCATCTGCAATACCGTGAATATACATAATATTTACATCTGTTTTTGTTACCTTTCCAATTTTCATTGATTCTAACCATAAATTTGGATTTTTAATTCTTCTTCTTACTAATGCAGTATTAGTGCGAATAGATTCTGTAAAGCCATCTCTTGGTCCCCTTACAGTAAGCTCGGTGCTTGGCTCTTGTACTTGTCGTATTTCCCCCCCTCTGGTGCTCGCGCTTAATGCGGTGTCAAATCCATCAATCAATATAATGGCTTCTCCAGATAAAAGATGATGAAATAATTCATCCAGTTGACGAACTGTTTTAATGTCTCCAACTGTAATGATTTTTTCTTGGATTATTTGTAAAAGATTCGCTTTTGAATATTCATTCATAACACTTTTTTCATGAATTAGGGATTCCATTAATGATTCGCTTATAATATCTGTATTTACCAGTCCGTCTAAATAAACGATAGCTCCCTGTCTATGTATAGCCTCAATCATTAATCTGCGAATTATAATATCAGAACTATTTCCTGTAATGTTTCTAAGGATTTTTAAGTTACTTTCTAAATTGGTTACAAGAATGTGTTGTGGAATATCATTTGACTGTCCACTTTTTTCCCGATTTGCGCTGTTTATCCGCTTTTTTCTATTCATCTTCCAAAAAGAAGGCAATGTCATTCCCCATTTACTATTTCATTTACTCTTTAAAATTGTTTGTTATAAAGCGGTCAATTATACAAAATATAGTAAGAGAAAATGACAACGTATTCGTATATGATTCTTCTCCTCGGCAAGGATAAAAACAAATAGCACTCATCTCGAATGAAAGGGGAGAAAAGCATGAAAATAATACTTTCCATGATAGTGATGCTTATTTTCCCAGTTATGATTACAGTCGTGCTAGATAGATTGTTAGGCTATTCTTTACATAGTGCATTACTTAACCCTGTTCATTCTTTTTTTGTAATGGAACCGGTTGAAAAGCTGTTACTTTTATTGCTATTTCTTATTTTAGTTTTTTCTATGATCCTTGATTTTCGTAAAAAGCGAAAACAAAAAGGATAATCTAACTCTTCTCAAAAAAAAAGGAAGCCAATGATATCATCAGCTTCCTTTAAAAAATTATATTGTTTCAAAGCGTTCCACTAGCAAGGCTAAAGTACGCACCATCACACCGGTTGCTCCAGATGGTCCTAAATCATGGTCCTGTTTCGTTGTAGCGGTTCCGGCAATATCTAGATGTACCCATGGAGTATCCTCCGCGAATTCACCGACAAAACCACCGCCCATAATCGCATGTCCTTCACTGCCAGGTGAATTATTTAAGTCGGCGATTTTACTGTTTCGTATCCGTTTTTTATCATTCTCTGTATAAGGAAGCAGCCAAATAAATTCTCCTGCTTCAAAAGAAGCTTCTAATACTTGCTCATAGAATGCTTCATTATTGGTCATAGCACCTGTTTTATCTAATCCAAGTGCTGTAATGACACCTCCGGTTAAAGTAGCGACATCTACTAAATAGTTCGCACCATGATGCTTGGCATAAGTAACAGCATCTGCCAACACCAAACGGCCTTCAGCATCTGTATTTAACACTTCAATCGTCTTACCATTCATGGAAGTAATAACATCATCTGGCTTAAAAGCCGAACCACTAATCATATTATCTGTCGATGGAATAACCGCTACGACATTTTGCTCAGGTCTTAACTCGCCAATTACTTCCATAGCCCCTAATACAGCTGCTGCACCGCCCATATCCGTTTTCATTCCAACGATTCCTGCCTTTGTTTTCAAGGAATAACCACCAGTATCAAAAGTTATACCTTTTCCAACAAGACCAATAACATCTTTCCATTCTTCTTTACCTTGATATTTTAATACAATCATTTTTGGCGGTTCTACCGATCCTTTATTGACCGCTAAAAGTGCACCCATCCCGAGCCTTTCCATATCTTCTTTTTCGAGTATTTCTGCTTCAAATTCGTATCTGTTCGCAAGCTCCACAGCATAATTTGCTAAATCCGTAGCAGTTAACATATTTCCAGGCAGATTAACTAAGGATCTGGCCGAATTGGTAGCTTTTCCATAAGCAAAACCAACTGTTGCTGCAGCTTCTAATTCACCAGATTCTGCCTCACTATATATACTGATTTTCTCGATACTCTTTTCAGGCGCATTGGACTTTTGCTTATAGCCATCAAATTTATATGTAGCTAAAATAAAAGCCTCACTTAATGCATGGGCAACATCTTCATGCGAAAAATTTCCCGTCACAAATGTGTCCAATGCTACCCCAACATTCTTAACTCCTAATTTATTTACCTCTTTAAATGTCTTCCCAAATACTTGCTTTAATTCTTCAAAGCTCAATTTTTTCTCTTTTCCCAGTCCAGCAAAAAAGATTCGTTTTGCGGCAATTTTTCCAAATGTATGTACTTTTGACACAGCCTTTAGCTTAGCAGAAATATCTCCTGATTTCACAAGCTCTGTTAATTGATGATCAAATGCTGTATCTAAAAATTCCAACTTCCCAGAAAACTTTTCTGGTTGATCTTTCAAGCCTACAATAATAGCTTCCTGTTCATTTTCAAAAGGATTATTTTTATTTTCAAATTGAAACATCCTAAATCACCTCCATACTATTATAAAGGAATAAAGAGGTATTTTCGAATAAAAGTGAACTTTTGTCAGAATTTAAAGAATGATAAAATGATAATATTCTATTTCTTAATCGAGGTGTATGATGAGGGTTATCTCTATTTGTCCAAGTAACACTGAACTTTTAGCCTATTTAGACTCCCTATACTTGCTTGTGGGAATTGATGATTTTTCTGATTGGCCAGAAACCATCCAATCATTGCCGAAATTGGGACCAGATTTATCGATTAGAATGGATGATCTAGAAGCACTCAAGCCCGATCTGGTTTTAGCTTCATTAAGCGTACCTGGGATGGAAAAGAATGTGGAGGAATTAAAAAATCGAAACATTCCCCATATTGTTTTAAATCCGCAAAGTCTGCACGACATAGCCGATGATTTAGTTAAAGTCGGTGCAGCAATTGGGCAGTCTGAGAGAGGAAAGATTGCATCTGGACAATTTCTTCAAGAACTTGAAAAGTACGGAAAAATATCTTCTGCGATTCCTCAACCCTATACACTTTATTGGGAATGGTGGCCGAAACCAGTTTTTACACCTGGCAGAATAAATTGGCTAACAGAGGTCAGTCAATTTGCCGGCGGTCAAAATGTATATGCTGATATTCATTTGGCAAGTGTTCAAACAGACTGGCAGGATGTATTCAAAAGAGATCCAGATTATATATGTCTTGCCTGGGTTGGTATTCAGCAAGCAAAGGTAAATCCTAATTTAGTAAAAAAAAGGCCACATTGGGAAACGATGCGAGCAGTACAAAATAATCATATTCTTGTGCTTGAAGAATCCCTATATTGCCGACCCTCTCCCCGGCTACTTACAGGAATTAACCGATTAGGAAAACTCCTTCATCCTAAATATTACGCTGATATTCAGCATGATTCATTCAGAAGATAAAAATAACACAGGTAAGGACTATCCCTTACCTGCCTTCCATCCTAAATATAATTTTCACTGCGAATCATAGACGATACAATCAGCCATTATTCTTTTTTCATTTTTACATATTGCTGTCTAAATACTTGCATTTTTTTATTATCATTTAATGCTGTCAGTTCCTTTTCTGTCAGCTTGCCGTCTCCTTTTTGAACAACATATACTTCTAGAGTCTTTTTACCCCATTGTTGATAAACATCATCTACTGTTTCATAATATAAATCCAACCTATTTCCTTGTATAGCTCCACCCTTATCTGCTACCACTCCATAACCATATCCAGGGATAAACAGTATGGTCCCAATCGGAAATACATTAAGATCTGCAGCAATGGTTGAATACAAGTCCCTTTTAACCTTTACGCCCGAATAAGTAATACCATACTCAGGGTCATTCGCGTATTTCCCTGTCGATTCCACTCCAGCTGTGTAACCTGTTGCTGTAACCGTTACTTTTGGATATTCCGACCAATTAAAAGCATCCTCTAATTTTGGTGGATTTCCCTTAACAGATGCACTCGATGAAATTTGCGTTTTTATAGTGTCAATATGATTTAACGATTTTAATGAAATATCTAAAGATTTATAACTATTATTATGATAAGTCCTGTTGTCCGCTTGGTTGTTATTTTGAGCAGCTTGTCCATTAGAGATGTCCTCTGTTTCTAGATCTGCTGTTGCTGCCTTCGCTTTAATGCCAGAAAGTGTTTGAAAGGTTGTCACTACTGCTAGACAAAAAAGTACACTCATTAATACTCGTTTTACTGTTTTATTCATTTTCATGTTTTCTTCACTCCTCCCAAATCTATTACTTTCCCAATCTCATTTAAAATATTCATCGGAAGTGAAAAAAACATAAAATTCTAATGAATTTAAATAATCTGTTTAATTTTTATAAATAAAAAAGCCATTACAAAGGTAAAGGCTTAAAACATTCGATATCCTTTTTTTCGCAATGTTTTCATTGTAATACCTGCAACAATTGCACCAATAAATCCACATATTAATATAATAATATCGGATGGATGCAGAGATGTTAATTTAACACCTAGCTTATGAAAGGCATTACTCGTATCGGTAAAATAATCAATAAAACGAACATCATCAATAATTAATAAGGCAATAATCGGGTAGATAAAGGACATTAACCATGTCATTCGCAATAGCATATTTAAAATAAAGCCAATTCCAAAAAATAATACGAAAAACAATAGCATGGAAATAATCAAAACCGGAATCGTCATTGGCATCTATAACACCTCCTACACTAGCAATGCACACTAAAATAAAGTGTACTAAATAGATGTATTGTGAGTCAATGAAGAAGATTTGAACAATTTATCAGAAATGCGGAAGTTCATTGAACTCAATCTACGACTGAGTCATATTTGAATGGTAATTTCACTGAGACTTAAATAAAAAGAGTACCACCTTCATGGTACTCTCCAAAAACTTGTATAGATGCTAATTTTTTTTGCCCGTTCCACTGCAGCACGGGCATGTTTCAGACCCGCCTAACAATAACTGAAAGTATCCTTTTCCTGAACAGTAAGTACAATTATCAGTATCTGGAGCCGATGTTTTCCTCTTCATTGTATATCCACTCCTTTTTAAATTTTCTGATAATATATCATCTTTTTACCTAAACAGTAAACACTTAATTTCTGTAATGTAAGCGAATACAAGTACTGTTTTTTCACTCATACACATCCAATCTCTAATTTTCTAAATATTTTAAAAACAAAAAAAGAAGCCGGTAGGTTCCACCGACTTTAGCTAATTAAAATAATTTAAATTTACCTTTTTTTAATACAAGTGAGGTGCCCCCTACCATAAATAACGCACGGTTATCGACAACTTTTTTCATAATAGAAGCACTAGATCCTTTTATTTTCTTACCGAAAACAACACCAATTGCATCATCCTCACCGAGAGAACATACCGTACCCTTATCATCAAAAACAAATGATTCTAAATTATCTTGACCATGTACAAGCTTCACAAGGTTTTTGGCACATACTTCTCCTTGCTGCATAGCGATTTGCGCAGTAGGCGGATATGGGCGATTACTTTCTTGATTGATAATAAGGGAGCAATCACCAATAACAAAAACATTATCTTTATCCGGTATGCGTAAATCATGGTTAACTTTTACACGTCCACGCATATTCTCAATCCCTGATTTCTCAATAATGCAATTGCCTCGAACACCGGCAGACCAAATTACAGTTCCACATTTTATTTCCTGCAGTTGATCTTCCCCTTTTTTACATATTAGGACGCTGTCCTCCTTCACTTGTTGAACAATGGTTCCTGGATAAAACTCAACGCCTTTGCTCTCTAGAAGAGATGTCGCATAATTTACTAAATCACGATCAAATTGTGGCAATACCATCGGAGATGCATCCACACAGACTAACCGAACTTTTGAACGTTCCACATCATATTCCTTACAAAGTTCTGGTATTCGGTTGGTAAGTTCACCTAAAAATTCAATTCCTGTAAATCCAGCACCAGCTACAACGATGGTTAATCTGTCATCGTTTTTTTCATTTTCATTGTGATATGTTGCGAATTGATATTCAATATGTTCTCGAATTTGACGGGCAGCATTTACATTTGTAATAGCATAAGCATATTTTTCAAGTCCTTGAATACCGAAAGTTTCAGAATCTGAACCCAACGCGATGACTAGATAGTCATAATCGATTTCTCCATTATCTAAAATAACTTGCTGTTTATCAAATTTAATTTCTTCCACCGTAGCCTTAACAAATTGCACCTTATTGCGCTGAATTACTTTATTTATATTATAGCGAACACGATCGTGATGTAGAGTTCCTGCAGATGCTTCGTGTAACCAGGTTGTTTCATAATGATACTCATTTTTATTTACAAGAATAATTTCAGCCTCATTGCCTCCAATTAGTTTTTGGAGACGAGTGACGGTCATTAATCCGCCATATCCTGCACCTAGAACAACGATTTTGGGCTTTCTCACTTGTATCACTTCCACCTTTTTATTTATTTAGTGATGATAATAAGTTTTTCCATCCATATATAAGCAATTTACAATTCAGTTTGTGAATCTTTTCACTAATCCGCACATATCCATTATAATAGGCAAATAAAATGTCACAAAAAATTAACATAATTCCCTATTTAATGATATGTCTTTTACCCTTGTTTTTCAATATCTATTTAGGAATAGGGAAACTTGGGAAAATTCTAAAAACATCGTCCGAAAATTCATGTTATCTTAGATTTCGTGGTACTGGACGGGATGTGATATGATAAATAGGAATAAATGTATTATTGGAGGGGTTCTTTTGAGAGAGGATCAAAAAGTTTATGATATAACCATTATCGGAGGAGGCCCAACAGGATTGTTTACAGCCTTTTATGGTGGTATGCGCCAAACAAGCGTTAAGATAATAGAAAGCTTACCACAACTAGGCGGACAACTTTCAACCCTCTATCCTGAAAAATATATTTATGATGTTGCAGGTTTTCCTAAAGTGAAAGCCCAAGATCTAGTCGAAAATTTAAAAGAGCAGATTGCGATGTTTTCTCCTACTATTTGTCTCGATCAAGCCGTTAACGAGTTGGAAAAATTAGATGATGGAACTTTTAAACTTATAACGGACAAAGAAATCCATTATTCCAAAACAGTTATTATAACTGCTGGCGTAGGTGCCTTTCAGCCTCGACGTCTCGAATTGGATAATGCCATGCAATATGAGGGGAAAAATCTTCATTATTTTGTTAATGATATGAATCAATTTGCTGGCAAAAAAGTCGCTATCCTTGGTGGAGGAGATTCTGCAGTTGATTGGGCCTTAATGTTAGAACCGATTGCGGAGAAGGTAACACTTATCCATCGCAGAGATAAATTCCGCGCACATGAACATAGCGTGGCAACGCTTCAGGCTTCGAAAGTAGAAATTAAAACTCCTTTCGTTCCAGTTGAATTAATTGGAGATGAAAAAGAAGCAAAACAATTAGTACTAGAAGAAGTAAAAGGGGATAGAAAAGAAGTCGTTGATTTTGACGATTTGATTGTTAATTACGGATTTATTTCCTCCCTTGGTCCGATTAAAAATTGGGGCTTAGAAATCGAGAAAAACTCAATCGTTGTAAATTCAAAATTAGAGACAAATATACCTGGAATTTACGCTGCAGGTGATGTTTGTACATTTGAAGGAAAAATCAAACTAATTGCTACAGGTTTTGGTGAGGCTCCCACAGCCGTAAGCAATGCGAAGGCATTCATCGATCCAAAATCTCGTTTGCAGCCAATGCACAGTACATCACTATTTACGTAATTAAGTATTAAAATTAAGAAAAGCTCCAGCCCTTGCTAATAGGCGCTGGAGCTAGACAGAAAACTATATTGCAATATAAGCTACTCTATAAAAATTTTATATTTTCTTATTTTGAAAGTAAAACGCTGCTGATTATGCAAATCAACAGCGTTTTTTATTAACAAGATTCCGGAGTACCAGCGTTAGTAGCCGTCTTAAAAGATGAACCGCAGCCACAGGTAACCAGTGCGTTAGGATTGTCGATTGTAAATCCTCCGCCCATTAACGAATTTTTGTAGTCAATCTTCGTGCCTTTTAATAGAGGAGCGCTTTCTGAATCAACTAAGATGGATATACCATATTGTTCGTCTTCGTGGTCTCCTTCTTTTTTCTCATGATCAAATCCCATCCCATAAGAAAGACCGCTGCAGCCTCCGCCATTAATAGAAATTCGCAAAAATGCTCCTTCTTCCTCATTATGTTTCATCATATCTTTTACTTGATCTGCAGCCGATTGAGATAAAGTGATAATTTCGCTCAATTTGTAGCACCTCCATTTTTCATTCAAACGTATATTTATCATCATATAATATGCTCATTTGATGTAACTTTCCTTTATTATATACCCTTTAAAAACTTCCCTCAACTATCTGGACTTGAGTTAAAGCAAGTTAGATTAATATTCCATTTTTCCGTTTTACCTTTATAATAAGTATATAGACATACTTCTAATGTCACAGAAATCTATTTAGGGTGCTGATTATAATGGACCATTTATCACCTTTTTATGAAAAGCATATTGAATGTCTTTTATGCAAGAATGAATTCACCTCTTTAAAAATACGCTCTAGCTTTGTGAAAGTCGAATCCTATGATAAGGATTTCTGCCCTAACTATAAGGCAAAGGAAATAAGTCCTGTATTATACAATATTTATGTTTGCCCGCATTGTGGATTTTCTTTTTCCGATGAATTTTCGAAATATATTATTCCGGTTATTAAGGCAGAACTGATTGAAAAGGTAACAAAGCATTGGAAGCCTCAAGATTTCGGACAAAAACGCTCCATTCAACAAGCAATCAATGCATATAAGCTTGCCTCCTATTGTGCGGTAATTAAAAAAGAGAAGAAGGTTACATTGGCTGGTTTATTTCTAAGAATTGCATGGCTTTATCGCATGAAAGGAGAAGAGGAAGAACAACGTTTTCTCCAAATGGCTGTTCAAGAATATATCAATTCCTATCACAATGATGATTTCAGAAGTTCACAGATGACAGAATTAAAAATGCTATATTTGATTGCAGAGTTATTACGAAGAACTGGAGCATACAAAGAAGCGGTCTTTTACTTCTCGAAGGTTATTGAGAAGCAAGCATCCGTTTCCGAAAGAACCATTATAGAAATGGCTCGAGATCAATGGAATGAATTGCGTAAAGTCATGAATTAAAAAAAACGAAAGGGGCTTGCCCATCGGTGTACGGATAAGTGTAAATTCACCTTCGTTGTCTTGGACTGAGATAAAGATTTATATAATAAAGTATTTTTACCTTCTTTTCAAAGTAAAAAGGAACAGATTTCTGTTCCTTTTTAATACATTGGATTTTCTTCCAAATATTTATAAATATTTTCCACTAGTTCTTCAGCAGTATCACCTTTCACATACTCACCGTTCACTAATGCAAACATAGCTTCTCCACATATATCACAAAAATCTAGACAGCTGTACTCTACAATATCCAGATTTGGGTCTTCTTCCAATATTTCTAAAGCTTTATATGAACCACTTGCTAAGTTGCTTGCACAAAACTCAATTATTGGGTTCAAGATAATCACCTCTCTACCAATCATTATCCTACTTCATTTCCGGTTTAACGTCAATGAAACCGTATTAGGATAATAACCCTACAAAAAAGAGGATCCCCTATTAGAGTCCTCAAAATTCTAGTTTTATTCTGCTTGACTATACCCATATTTTTCTAATTCTTTGTAAATATCCTTTAGCCTTGGATTTCCTTCTCCAACAATATTCCCTTCTAATGTCACTACAGGATAGAACATATCCTCTTCAATCACTCTTTCCGCGAACTGTGAAAGCTCTTCTTCATTCGGAGGATTAAAGATATCTACATGTATAATATCAAAAGGTTGATTCGGATATTTTCTAGATATTGCCGCATGCAGCCATTCAAAGGTTTCTTGCGATGACGGTAAATTTACACAGCTTGCACATAATTGCTCCGCACCATAAACCACGATTTTTACTTGTTTTTTCACTTTTTTTCTCCCCTTCTTTTTTATTTTACACAAGATTTTAGGAAAAGGAAGAAGAAATCATTTTAAAACATGCGAATTCGATAATAGATTTTTTTACTTGAACTTATTATAATAAGATTATGGAAAGGAGTCGATTTCAAATGTCTCAAGAAACTATTTTTGACCAAGTTCAAGAAGTATTAGATAAATTGCGTCCATTTTTATTACGTGATGGCGGTGACTGTGAATTAGTTGATGTGGAGGATGGCATTGTAAAACTCCGCTTACTTGGCGCATGCGGAACATGTCCAAGCTCCACCATTACGTTAAAAGCCGGTATTGAACGTGCTCTTTTTGAAGAAGTTCCTGGTGTAGTGGAAGTAGAGCAAGTATTCTAATAGTAATGCGAGAGCAAGCGCTGGAGCTGATAAAAAAAGCGATTCCTTTTGGGATCGCTTTTTTATGTAGAGATATTAAACCAATTAATTTCAGGAATATTCCATATACTTGGATCTCTACCCATTAGACGATAAAAAGTTCCTAAGAAGCTTTCATATTCTGTAGAATCCCTTTTATATTTATGAAGGCGTTCTTCCAATTGTTTATGCTGCTTTTCGGAGTTTGTTAAGTAATATTGTTCAACGCATTCAAAATAATGCAGTGGAAATAAAAGCCTTGCAAATATTAATCGCCATGAAAAATTTGATAATGGTGTAACACCTTGGTAATCCTCCAAGAAAGTTTGCACATCCGGTAAAAATGATTTGCTTTTTTTAAAGTACTGATGGCGTATCCATTCAGCAATGTCTCTGCTGGCGTGGTCAAATACCCAATCAAATGGATTTCTAATCCACATTCGGTTTCCCCACACTTCATTATTAAACCGTTCATGACAAACGGTACCCGCGTCGATATCAAACGTTTCCTCGTCTAATTCGGTATCCACCAGATACTGAATGGCGTTTTCACACATTCCCATATAATATGGAAAGGTCTCGACAAACATATGATCAAACTCATTATTCGGATTTTCTTGCACGACCTGATACCATACCTTTTCCAATTGTTCCAGTCTCTTCTCCCAATATATTTTCCATTGACCAATGCTGCTCGTATGTTGAATTTGCACCTCTATTGAACGCCCACGTCGATGAAACTTTGCCAATTTTCTTCCCAAATTTCTTTTGGAAGGTACTCTCGTATATGCATTTAATAATAGAACATAATCTTCCTCTTGATGTGTAATGAGAAATTTCTGATCCTTCGAAGCGCAAAATGTCGAGACATTTCGATCTCCTTGACGGGAAAGATGTTCTGCCATTAAATATAATTCCACAAGGACATCTTCCTTCATGTGGGTTACAGGGACCAGAGTATATAATTTTCCTTCTTTTAGATATCTAAAATATTTCCCATCTAGGAAAGAAGTTTCCGGCTCAATCTGAAAATATTGCTTTAATATCTCAACCGACACTCTAACACCCCTTTCAAGGAATAATAATATCAGAAGAATATTGCATATAACCGTATTCAATCATATATATGAAGTAATTCCTTTAATTATCACGTTGTATATTACAAGGAATAGAATGATAAATTTTTCTTTTCACCTTGTAAATGAACCATTTTAGGGAAGAATGAGGAATATAAAAAAGAGAAAAAGGTGAACAATATGGACAATAATCAAGCAATGAGTGTATCCGAAACAACAGCAAGACTTTGGCTTAAAAAACGAGGAGTTGAGATTGAAGATATTGCGGAGCTTGTTTTGTTTTTACAGCAAAAATATCACCCTAATTTAAAGATAGAGGAATGTATAGAAAATGTAGATCGTGTAATTTCAAAGCGCGAGGTACAAAATGCAATCTTGACTGGTATTCAGTTAGATATGTTAGCAGAAAGAGGACTTTTAGATGAACCGTTGCAGTCCATCATTGCAGTAGACGAGAGCCTTTATGGAGTGGATGAAATTCTCGCCTTTTCTATTGTCAATGTGTATGGCTCTATCGGCTTTACGAATTATGGCTATATTGATAAGTTAAAACCAGGAATACTAAAGAAATTAAATGACCATTCAAGTGGGGATTGCCATACCTTTTTAGATGACATTGTTGGAGCGATTGCTGCCGCAGCTTCCAGTCGGTTAGCACATCACGCTGAAAATGATTAAGGGCGTGTGTAAATACACGCCCTGTTTTTTATAAAACCCATTCGGATAAAGAATTTAATGAATACGTAGGTTGAATTTCTTTTTCTTTTAGTTGTTCCTTTGTTGTTACACCCGTATGCACTAATAATGTATCCATCCCGCTGCGTATTCCAGCCAGAATATCCGTATCATAAAAATCCCCGACCATTAGCGTTTCTTCTTTGTTGGTTCCTAAAAAGGCCAACGCTTGCTCCATGATAATAGGTTCTGGCTTACCAATGAAGATAGGGTTTGTTTGGGTGGACACTGTAATGACTGATGTTATTGATCCATTACCAGGTAAAAAACCTCTTTCTGTTGGAAGTGCAATATCGGCATTTGTAGAGATGAAAGTAGCCCCACTTCTTACCGCAAGACAAGCAAGTGCTAATTTTTCATAATTAATTTCACGATCAATTCCAACAACCACGAAGTCTGGCTGTTCATCCTTAAAATGAAATCCTTTCTTCTGTAAAGCATCCCGTATTCCCTCTTCTCCTATCATATAAACAGAGCCCTGCGGTTTTAAATCATACATGTATTGGGCAGTTGCCATGGAAGTTGTAAACACTTGAGTTGGAGTTGCAGGAATTTCAAAATCATTAAGCTTTTTCGCAACCTGTTCTGGTGTTCTGGAAGAATTATTGGTTACAAATAAATAGGGAATTCCTTTTTTATTTAATCGTTGAATAAAATCAGCTGCGGCTTCAATTTTTTCCGTTCCCCGATACATCGTTCCATCTAAGTCAATTAAATATCCTTGATATTCTTTCATTATGCTATCTCCTTTATCAGTACAAATAAACGTGCATTCTCACGGTTTTTTTGTTTCTGTATTTTATATAATTGCCATTTACAATAAGAAAAACGCTTTCTTTATGAAAGCGCTTGTTTAGCTTTTAAAGGCCGAAACAGGGCCTAACTCATTTGTTAAGTAATCTCTTACTCGTTTTGGAAATTCATTTAAAGAAGGTGTACAGTCCTTCAATGTTTCAAGCAATTCGCTATGATTAACATTTAAATATTGCTGTACAAGTACTTTTCTATATAGAATAATCTTTAATAAACTTTTAGACATTTCATCCGTTATTACTTTTTCATCCGTTAAAATATCGACAATATCCTCATAACTTCCTGGATCGCGCATAATAAATCCATCTATGATTGCATTCCCTACATCCAGAATAGATTCAATAAGCATATGTGCTATTCGTTCCAATGCAATTTCTGCTAATTGATCTTCCCAATTATTATTGGATTGAAGTATTGTTAATTTGTTCTCAAAGTATTGCAATGTTTCCTCTATTTTATCTCGGTCTACAAAATACATATACATACACCCTTCCGTTTTCCACTTCATCCATATTATATTTTAACACAATAATAATAGGATATCTTGCCTCGTATTATTTAAGTTTGAATACCTCATAATAAACCCATAAGAAAAGCCTCCAGATTGCGGAGACTATTTTCAAACTCTCTGTGCAACAAAATACGCACAGCCAAAGTTGCAATATTCATACAAGTATTCTGTTAGTACACTTATTTTAGTATCAAAAGTCGCTTTCGGATTATCGTCTGCAAAAAAGCCCTTAAGTCTCAACTGGCCGTAACCCCAATCCCCTACTATATAATCGTATTTAGTTAAAATATCACTGTAGCGGGTGCGAAACGCCTCTTCATTAAAGCCATCGCGAAAATCTTTTATTATTTCATAACAAAAATTATTAATACATATCAATATGGGTCACCTCATCCTTTTGCTTTAGCCATTTTCAATATTTACCAAAAAAATTCCGATCCTTATACCATTAGAATCGAATATAAATATCTCACTATATAATTAAATTATAACTAATTCCCCATCAATTACTAAGAGAAAAATAAAAAAACGTGCACACCATATTCATTAAGGGGGTGCTACTTATGGACAAAAAATTGATCACTACAACCATGCTTAGCTTAGCGCTGCTTGCCGCTTGCAGTAATAATAATAATAATGGAAAAAATGTTGCAGAAAATCCTGCAGTGTATAAAAAATCGGGAAACACGGTTAATAAATACGAACGTGTGGATATGAACAATAAAGGTCTCGAAAAAACGAGTGCAGATAAACAAAATGAATTTGGATATGTCCGTCATGTTAAAAGTCCAGTTCCCGGCCAAAATATTAAATATCAAGACATTTATACGATTAATCGGGAAAAAGTGGCTGATACCATTAGTAAGATTGCGGTAACCAACCCAAAAGTACATGATGCAGCAACACTGGTAACAGATGAAGAAGTTCTAATTTCCTATAGAACAGACGCCAAATCTAAAGAGGACAGAAATAACGTGGCAGATCAAGTGAAGAAAACTGCCTTCTCAGTAGTACCTCGTTGGTATCATGTTTATGTTACAGATAACCCAACACTAAAGCAATATGTTGAGAATATTTCCTATATGAAATCCAGTGATGCTAATAAGGAGAGGGTTATTAGACAAACTATAAAAATGATGTTAGATAGTTCCCCACAGGGCCATAAAATGAGTACTGGAGAAAATGAAAACGGAGAAACAAAAGATATAAATAATGGTAATATGGAAAACAAAGATGATCTCCATGAACAGCATGATAATGGAAACCTGTAATCTTTAACTGCGTCTTATTAGACGCAGTTTTTCATGATATTTAACATTATTATTATGCCCTTCCATTATTTGATATAAATGAAAAATAGCCTCCGACACAAACTATGTTTAGGATTTGAAACAAGGAGGCAAAACCGTTGCGCATTTTTATAAGTTTTCTTATATTTTTCTTGTTATTTGCTTCTCCAGATACCACCTTTGGAAAAGAAGTATCCGAAGAAGAAGCATACCAAAAAAGAATGGATCTTTATAAACGAGTAGAGCTAACTACACAAATTCCTTGGTATTACATCGCAGCTGTTGATCATTATGAAAGAAGCATCAGATATGCAAGAAAGGATATTCCAAAACCTAGCGGTGTTACCGGTATATATATCAAACCAGTTCAATGGGCAGGTTGGTTAAATCCTAATCAAACAGACCCATCCCCACTTTCTGTTGAACTTTTTAATGGATTTGGAGTGGACGGCAATGGTGATGGGAAAGCAAATTTGAACGATGATGAAGATATTATTTATACCTTTGCTAACCATATTTTGAAATATGGAGTAGATGAGGATCATTTTCGAATTGCCTTATGGGATTATTATAAGAGAGATAAAGCAGTAGGCTTAATTATGGAGAAAGCAAAATTATATAGACATTTTGGAAAGTTAGATTTAAATGACAAATCTTTTCCAATTCCACTCCGTTTTAATTACAGTTATCGTGATACATGGGGCGACCGTCGCGGCTGGGGTGGAAGGCGTATCCATGAAGGAACAGATATTTTCGCCGGATATGGCGTTCCAGTTCGATCTACCTGTTACGGAATTGTCGAAATGAAGGGTTGGAATAAGTTTGGCGGATGGAGAGTTGGAATTCGCGATATAAATAATACGTATCATTATTTTGCGCATTTAAATGGGTATGCAAAGGATTTACATGTTGGACAAATAGTGGAGCCAGGAACGCTGATAGGAAGTGTAGGTAGCACTGGTTATGGACCACCTGGTACTTCCGGTAAATTCCCGCCGCATCTCCATTACGGAATGTATAAAGATAACGGGTATGGTGAATGGTCATTTGATCCTTATCCACTTTTAAGACAATGGGAAAGGTCAGATAGGAGAAAGAAGTAAGGCTAAGACAAAATACAATTCGCATCATTTAGTTATCAAAATGTAAATAAACGGACATAAGAAACGTGCAGTAAACCATTTACTGTGCGTTTTCTCTAGTTTTATTTTTAGGGATTTCATGTAAAAAATTCCATGTTTACAAGGGTTATTTTCATATTCCTCAACAAAAAAACGGACTCCAAATTATATGCATTGAAGTCCAATTTTATAGTGTTATTGTTTTGTACCTCTGAACCAAATCAGCTAAGCTTTATTATTTTTGTGGCGGTAATTGTATGGTTGGAGTGGATGATCCGCCATTATAATATTGCGGTGGATCCCAAGGGATAACTCCATTGAAGAGAGGAATTTTTTGCTTATATGGACTCTCCTTTGTATCAAATGGAATAATAGTTTGTACGTTGACGGTAAATTGAATATAGACATCCGCCGAAATGTGATTAATACCTACCTGCTTATAATGAGAAACTAAATCTGCTTGCACATCCCCAATTACTTGGAGCTTAATAGGAATCTTGGGACCTAGGTTTCCTAATAAAGCATTATCTGTTGCACGTCCGATTGGAATCGAATATACGAGTCCCTCTGAATCATGAGTAATTCCATATTTTGAAAATGCCTCTGTAATCCCTTCTTCATGCCCATTAAGTACAGATTGGATAATATCCTGAGCTTTTGCCTCGACTTTATTACTAATTGCGGGATTAGTAATAAAATAATTATTTTCCTTATTTGTAACCACAATATTATCAGGGTCTATTTCATCCTGTATTTGCCTTTTTGCATAGTTTACTGCTTCTTCTGCAATTTTTCGATTTTGACTTTCTGCATATTTTATCAAGGTTGGTGCAAGGCCTTTATTCACAATCCAAATACCTAAAACAGTGGATAATATAAAAAATACAAATGTCAAAAGTAAGACATATCGTAACGGCAAAGGACCTCCTCGCCGGGGTTTACGAGCTCGAAATTTAGCCAAAAAAATCCCCCCTTACAAGCTATGTGTATGCTTGTTTGGGGGATAAAATTATTAATGTTTTATATCATTTTTAAAAGTGCATCTTTACCAATCATTCCAACTTGTATTCCAAGATTTTCAGCTTCCCATGTGATGGACTCGAGTGGAGCATTTAATAATTCTTCTATCGTTTTCACTCCAACCGCTCTTCCAGCAACAATTTTACGATCCTTAAGGCGATTATTTAAAAGTGATACATCTAATGCGCCACACATAATATACCCTTTATCATTAGAAACGGTTAGAAGTGTTGTTTTAGGAAGTTTTACAGATGTTGCGATAAATGTATGACCACCAATTTCTACTGGTGTTATCGTAACCAAATTATTCGCGCTCCTTTACTGAAAAAATCTTATAAGTTAACCATATTAACATCTGTATGTAAAGGACAATAATTGGTTGCATGGCTATCTTATATTTCTCCAAACTCCTTTTGTAATTTCCACGTCATTACATCACGGATAAATTCCGGCATAAAGTACTGTTTCTTTGCATTCAAAAGAATAGGAAACAAATGTCCAAAAGTATACATATCCACGGTTCCTAATTTATATATTTGCCCCTCTTCCAAAGGTTGATTGTTTATATAAAAAACATCATTATCCAAATGGATATTGTGATAGACAAAATTCCCGAGAACTTTTCCTCTAAAACCTAATCCCTTTAACTCGAATGGCGGCCACTTAGGGTCTAAAGTCTGATGCAAAATCTCTTTTAATTCTGTACCGGATAGTTCAATTAGACAAGGATTTATCGGATGTGGAAGAATAGAATGAATATCATATCTTGTTACGGTGCCTTTATTTAAATCTCCAAGAAGAAGGCCTGCATTAATAAGAGCACAATCCGAATGGCACCATTCATTGATTGCTTCGCATAACATTTTTGGTAATGGAGATGGCTCAAACCATTGGGTATGCAGATCTTCAGGGATATCAACAAGAAATGTCTCTAATATTTTTTTCCCTTTTTCATGTAATAAGGATACTTCAAACAGCTCATCAGCGGGTGATGGCAAATATTTAGTTTCAAATAACCTTGCTTTCTTAGTTAATATTTTTTTTCTTTCTGTATCCAGTTCCAAGGTTACCGCTCCAACATAATTTCCATGCTTGCCTGCTGCTGCTAACAATGTTTGGGCAATAACCTTCCCTTTAGGAAGTACATGATGTGTATGACCTCCTAATATAACGTCTATTTCCGGATGAAGAATCGCAATCTTTTCATCATCGTGAATGCCTAAGTGGGATAAAACAATTATAATGTCTGCTTCTTGTTTTAGAGATTGTAATTCCTTTGCCAACTCTGGAATTGGTTCTGTTAATTGCCAGCCAAGTATTTCATATAATTTTCTAAAATAAGCAGTTACAGCGACAACCCCGATTTTTATTCCGTTTTTCGTATTATATATTTTCGAAGGAATTGCCCATTCCGGTCTTTTTCCCGACCGGTCAAATAAATTAGCAATAAGCACATCAAATGCCGCATCCTCATAGAGTGTATCTAATTCATCATGCGCTAAAGTAATCCCTTCATTATTGCCAATGGTTACAGCTGTATAATCCAATTCGTTCAATAGCCTGACATTTCCTTTTCCAAGCGTACCTTCCGTATACGGATGCCAGCGGTCTGCATGATCCCCGATATCGAACAGAAAAAAATTCTCATCTGCTTTATACCCATAAAGCTTTCTTTCCTTATTTAGGAAAGAACTTATTTTCGGCCAGTTTTCAAAATGACTATGAATATCATTTGTATGATAAATATGGACTTGTTCAATCATTTACATACTCCTTAAAACAAATCTAATTGACGAGGCGCCAATAATCCTTCGTATTCCACACCTAACAGCTCCATAAATTGCTTCGCATTATCTGCCGCATCTCCGCCGGAATTATTGTTAAAAATAATATAAACATCCTTAGATTGCTCCGTTAAAACCAGAACTTTTTCCTTCCAATCCATCAATTCTTCTTGATTATAACGGTATAAATAGCGAACTTCACGCCAGTCCCCCTGCTTCGGTCTTTTCCATCCGTACACATTTCTTCCATGAAAACGTACAAGTGTTTTATCAGGTTGGCTGGCAGTTAATATAGTGGGGATAGAACCATTACCTGCCTGAGGTTCATCACAAATACTATGGATCCATCCTTCTTCTTTCATAAAGTGAAGGGTGCCATCTTTATATTGCGGAGTAAACCATGATTGATGGCGAAATTCGAGAGCTAAAGGGATTTCACCCATCAATTGTTTACAATATCGCAAATAATTTACATTTGCTTTTGTACATTCGAACCACGGCGGGAATTGGAATAGCACCATAGCCAGCTTTTTAGACTTTTGATACGGAATGAGCGATTGTATAAACGCTTGAAACATTTCCTCTTTTGTCTGATAAGGTATGGAGCCTCTTTCGTGCCCAGTCATGCCTTGATAGGCTTTTACGATAAATTGAAAGGTGCTTGGTGTATCCTCTACCCATTTCATCGCATTCTTTTCTGGTTGGATGGCATAAAAAGAGGCATCGACCTCAACTATAGGAAAATGACCGGCGTATTCTCTTAATTTGTTTTTTGGGGCTACACCATTCTTATAGAGAGATTCATGATCCCCCCAACCAGCAAGACCAATGTATATCATAAAATCACCTGCAATTCTTAGAAACCATTTTATCATATTAAAGGATAAAAAAACTCGCCGGAGCTATTGTTTAAGCGAGTTTGCCTTTCTATTAATCAATAGAACCTTGCATTTCGAATTTAATTATTTACATACTACTTAACATTTAATAATTGGAGAAAAGCTATATAAAGAATCAACATGCATTATAGATTCCTCGTAATCGATAGTTTTCTTTAAATCAATATTTGTATGTATATCTAAAGAAATATAGTTAGTATTATCAATATCTTTTTTTAATTCCATTGTTCGAAAATAAAAAACTTATTACATCATAAAATATCGATTTAATAATACACCTTTATGAAATGCCATTATCCCATAAAAAATTATTTTAAACCTATACAATCCGCTCAAGTGAAAACAATATTTATCCTACGGTGTGAAGGGAAAATCATGCTGTCCATCTTCCTTAAATCAGAGCTAAATTAAAAAATACGTATCCGAGCGACTTGGACACACAAGTGTTAAAGTCACTGCAGATACGTATTTGCCTATTACTGAAAAGATTGAAAACGGCTTTAGATCTATATTCTCGTTATATCAAATGGTGAGCAATCCACCAATATACGCTTTAAAAATCGCATATATCAAGGTTTAGCCAATGCTACCTTCCATTTCGAATTTGATAAGGCGGTTCATTTCTACCGCATATTCCATAGGAAGTTCTTTTGTAAATGGCTCGATAAAGCCCATAACAATCATTTCTGTTGCTTCTTGTTCTGATACACCACGGCTCATAAGATAGAAGAGTTGTTCTTCTGATACTTTTGATACCTTAGCTTCATGCTCTAATGAGATATTATCGTTTAATATTTCATTATATGGAATAGTGTCAGAAGTAGATTGATTATCCATAATTAAAGTATCACATTCAATATTTGCTCTTGCTCCATCTGCCTTACGTCCGAAATGAACAATCCCACGATACGTTACTTTTCCTCCGTGTTTTGAGATTGATTTAGACACGATAGTAGAAGAAGTATTAGGGGCTAAGTGCATCATTTTCGCACCCGCATCTTGGTGTTGGCCTTTCCCTGCGATTGCAATAGAAAGAGTCATACCACGAGCACCCTCTCCTTTTAAAATAACGGCAGGATACTTCATTGTTAATTTCGAACCGATGTTACCGTCAATCCATTCCATTGTAGCATTTTCTTCGCATACAGCGCGTTTAGTAACTAAGTTATAAACGTTATTTGCCCAGTTTTGAATGGTTGTATAACGGCAATAAGCATTTTTCTTAATAATAATTTCCACTACGGCACTATGAAGAGAATTAGTTGTATAAACTGGTGCTGTACATCCTTCAACATAATGAACATGTGCACCCTCATCTACAATAATTAATGTACGTTCAAATTGTCCCATATTCTCCGAGTTAATACGGAAATATGCTTGCAACGGAGTTTCAACCTTTACGCCTTTTGGAACATAAATAAATGATCCTCCTGACCAAACAGCTGAGTTAAGTGCAGCAAATTTGTTATCTGTCGGCGGAATTACTGTAGCCCAATGTTCACGGAAAATATCCTCATTTTCACGTAAAGCAGAATCTGTATCCTTGAAGATAATACCCATTTTTTCAAGGTCTTCCTTCATATTATGGTAAACAACCTCAGATTCATATTGTGCAGAAACCCCTGCCAAATATTTTTGCTCTGCTTCAGGAATTCCTAATTTATCAAAGGTATTTTTGATTTCCTCGGGTACTTCATCCCAAGTGCGTCCTTGTGCTTCTGATGGTTTTACATAATAAGTAATTTCATCAAAGTTTAATCCAGATAGGTCGCCGCCCCATTGTGGCATTGGTTTATTATAGAAATGTTCCAATGACTTGAGACGAAAATCTAACATCCATTGTGGTTCATTCTTCATTTTAGATATTTCTTCGACAATTTCACGTGTTAGCCCACGTTTAGAGCGGAATACCGAAACATCTTTATCGTGAAAGCCATATTTATAATCGCCGATTTCAGGCATTTTCTTTGCCATTTCCATCATTCCTCCCTTACTTTATCTAGCTTCAAGTGAAATTGGCACTGCAAATTTCACCTTGCCTATCGGCTAACGGATTTTCTCCGTCTCCTCCCTACAATAAGTCAACATCAGTTGTAAATGGATGCTATTTTCACTTGTTCGTGAACTACCTTACTGTGTTTTCTTTATCTCAGTTAAAGACTACGAAATCCGTTCACCATTGTGCAAGGCACTTCCGCTTTTCGAAGTGCTACTCCTTTTCCTTGCCTAAGCCTTTTTCCATTGCCTTCCATGCCAACGTAGCACATTTTATGCGGGCTGGAAATTTTGAAACTCCTTGAAGTGCTTCCATATCACCTAAATCCATGTCACCCTCATATTCTTTTCCTTGCACCATGTCGGAAAAAATATGGGAGAGGGCTTCAGCGGTTTCTACGTCTTTTCCTTTAATCATTTGTGTCATCATTGAAGCAGATGCCATTGAAATAGAGCAGCCTTCTCCTTCAAATTTAGCATCTGTTACAATGCCATTTTCAACATTCATGGTTAAATGAATACGATCGCCACAGGTTGGGTTATTCATATCTATTGTAAGATTACCGTTTTCTAAGGTACCCTTATTTCTTGGATTTTTATAATGATCCATAATAACTCTTCGATATAATGCATCTAGATTATTAAAGGACATCGCTAAAATACTCCTTCGTTTTAACAAGACCGCGTGCAAGTCTGTCAATATCTTCTTCGGTGTTGTACAAATAAAAGCTTGCACGTGCAGTTGCGGATACATTTAACCATTTCATCAATGGTTGCGCGCAATGATGACCGGCTCGAACAGCGATACCTTCAGCATCCAATACGGTTGCAACATCATGAGGATGTACATCCTCCAAATTAAAGGTTACTAGTCCTGCACGCTTTGTTG
>Ga0224736_1042_pt1 | contig 39131 bp, 43 predicted proteins | sample IA12soil_MG_GH6A_FD_161628 | JGI IMG/M metagenome (GOLD analysis project Ga0224736, IMG submission 161628) | Enriched cells from agricultural soil in Iowa, United States - IA12soil_MG_GH6A(-) | ecosystem: Environmental > Terrestrial > Soil > Agricultural land | place: USA: Iowa | collected 2017-05-08
TAAAAAGATTTCTTTTATTAAAAAAATTCTTAATAAGTTCACTTTCATTAACCGATATACTATTCTTTAAATCTTTCGTTCTCAATACAAACTCTTTTACTCCTATAAATTCTGATTCGGCAATTAAGTAAAATTGGGTTCCTTTTTTGTATCCCCTGAATTGCCTTTTTAGTGTATATAACTTCATTGAATACCTCTAAGCATTTTTTTGTCTATTTATCCAATTTTCTCTTGTTAATTTCATATTGATGGAGTCAATCCATTTCCCTTCAAACTCTAGATCGTTTTCATCAATTCCATATATTACAAAGCCAACCTTTTCATAAACATGCTTGGCTCTTGGGTTGAAGTCAAAAACACTTAAAGTAAGTTGATTAAGTGTAGTATTTTTAAATATATAATCAATTACAAGTGTAGTTGCCTCTGTTCCTAATCCCCGGTCCCGTCCCCTTGGACCAATAAGTATCCTAAAATTCATACTATGACTTTTTTCATCGTATAAATTGATCACTACCTCTCCCACTAGGATGGTCTGCGATTTGTCAACAATAGCAAGATCCAAGCGATCCGTTTGTTCATTTCTTGTAGTATACCATTTAAGAACGGATTCCCTATCGAAATCGGAACTGCTTCCTGTCAGTTTTAATACTTCGGGATCCCTTAAGCATTCCTCTATAAAAGGAAAGTCTTCATCTCTAAAAGGTCTAAGAACAACTTTCTCTCCTTCTATTAGTGGTTTAATACTTAAATCCACCATTTCGCTCACACTCCATTGGTTCAAATTAATATTTGCCCCACATTAGTCTGTTTTTTACAGCCGCCAGTTAAATTAATCACTTAATCCTACTTAAATTAAACTTTCCTTGCTACAACAATACCAAGTATGTTTCTCTTTACGTAAACACTTCAACTGTAAATCCTCCTGGCGCTTTAACATAGAACGTATAGGCATGTGCTTGTTGTGGAGGCTTTACTTCATATCCGTCTTCTTTTAAACGTTGATTGATCTTGTCAACTTGATCTTCATTCTCCTGTGGAAAACCAATATGAAAAGTCCCTGGATATTGAACATTTTTTCCTTTCATCAAGGTCAATACGAAACCTTCGTCATCAAACATAACTGCAAATCCATTCCCTCGACTTCCAACACATTTCATATCGAAATACTTTTCTAAAAAATCACGTGATGCTGAAACATCCGTAACGGTTAGATTTAGATGATTGAGTTTCATGGCGTACACCCTTTCCTTTTTAGTCCTGTACTATCTTATTACTATCATACAAGTGTAAAAACACTAAAAACAGGATTTATATTCTAAAGATTATAATTTTTTCTGCTGGGTTTAGTATCATGCGAAATACCTTTTTACGCATTCTCCATAGATTTCAGGTGTTTTTTTATCTACTTTTATCAATATCCCCAACACATATTGCCCGTTACCAATTCGATTGCTGGCAGTTTACAAGTAAAGTCTGGAACATTAAAAACGTAAAATTTTTATTTATTTGGTTTAGTGACTTCTAATACGTCTACTAAGTGAATAAACAATCAAAATAATCACATGCAAGGCAAACAATACAAAGAAAACATTACTGAATGTGGCACCCATTACTAGCTGATTAAAAGGATTCCATGAACTATTTCCTTCTACATCCACAGCCTTCCCGTATATCCCAATAGCGATAGAACCTGCAATAAAATTCTGCATCATTAATAAACCCATACCTATACCTGAATGTTCACTAGGTAATGTTAAAGATATCGATTTTGACATGACAATCATCATAAATGATTGACCGACATTCCCTATTATTAGAAATATCGCAATCAGTACGGCATTTGAATTGATAAATGTTGAAAGTAAGAAGAAGCAAACAATTAATAAACTGGAAGCAATAAAGAATAACGTTGATGTACCCTTTGAATCTGAAATCTTTCCACCTTGCCTATTTAATAAAGCAGTTACTGCTGCAGCTGGTACCATTGCTAAACCAATCATATTAACTGGGAGATTTTGAACATCTGCTAAAAACAAAGGAGTTAAAAAGAATAGTGAATAACCAATTCCTGTTACGAAGAACGCCAATAGTAAATACGAAATATATACTTTGTTTTTAAATAACTGAGGTTGAATAAAAGGAGACTTTGCTATATTAATTCGATATATAAATAAAACGAGCGCAACGATTCCTCCAATAAACCATAGTACATTGTTTGTTACACCTAGTAGGATTTGGGTTGTGGTTAGAGCTAACAGCCCGCCTCCTAACCAATCAATACTCGTATTCGTTCCTTCCTCATCACCTAAATACTTAAAATATAATGGCAATGTCAACAGAAGTAGTAGGGGGATGCAAAACAGCCATCGCCAGTCTACAACACTAACAACTAACGAAGAAACAATGGGCCCAAGTGCACTGCCAAGAGCAGTACCAATAAACACTGTCCCCATTGCAGTACCCCTTTTTTCAAGAGGAAAATATCGGATTGGGATTAAAGTAGCTGTAGCAGGAATTGTAGCTGCACCAGCGGCTTGTATACATCTTGCTACTAGCAAGAGCCAATAAGAGGTAGAAAAGAAGCCTAATAATGATGCAATTGCAAAGAGTAATAAACCAAAGACTAATAAATTTTTCAGCTTATATCGATCTGCAAGTTTTCCGTAAATTGCCGTACCAATCCCATATAAAAGTGTGTATGAGGAAGTAACCCAACTTACCTGTGAATTAGTAAGCTGAAATTCTTTGCTTATTTGTGGCAGAACAAAATTAAAAAGCAATATACTCATTGATGAGAGGGTTATAGTTAACATCATGATAATCAATAATTTTTCATTCCCTTGTTTTTGTAACACTTGATTCATTCTTCCCTTCTCCTTTTCATAAAATGATTGTCTGTACTGACTGACATTTTAGGTTAAAGTACACACTAGGGGGTTAATCCCCTAGTAAATAATACAACACTATCATTTAGAAGCTTGTCAAACTCCTCTTCCATAAAGGCGGAATCTCCGTTCATTCTTCCATGAGCAAAACCGAAGTTCATGTATAGAAACGTTATAGCCATTTTTTCCGCATCAATCGGGATAATTTTTTTTCGATTCTTCATCTCTTCAAAATAATTTGTTAAAAACTCCTTCAAAAGCTCAGGATGTCTGTGAGAATATTGGTGCAATCCAGGCACATTTTCCCCTATCTTCATAAGCATTTTAAGGAGCTTTCTGTTTTGATGCATAATTCGATGATAATTTTTGCTAATTAACTCTAAATCCTCTTTCAAACTCCAGACAAGCTTACTTTCAAAAATAGAACGCATTTCCTCACCATAATGATATCGATCGATGGCTTTTTCCAATAAATTTTGCTTACTTTGAAAATGTCGAAAAAGCGTTTTTTCACTAAAACCGGCTTCCCTTGCAATTTCCTCTGTTGTAACTCCGTTATAGCCATTTTTAGAAAAAAGATCGATTGCTACTGTTATAATTTTTTCACTGGTCTCTTGTTTGCGATTTGAAGCCATAAATAATTATTTAACCCCCTAATTGAACGTCAGCACTGACTGACATTAATATATTCCTTTTACTTTTTTTTGTCAACCGATAAATAACTAAATTTTTGCACTAAGCTTCTTTTCTATTATCAATAATACTTGCCCCTTCCATCATCTCAATGCAAACAAATCGTTTTTGAAATGAACATGCCATATTGAACTATCCTGCCCTCATAAGAAAAGAGCATCCCTATTAAAGGAATGCTCCCGTTTGTTAATTTCAAAATTCACATACTCATTTCGATTTAATTTAAATAATCGTTTTAACCTTCCATGTCTAACATTCCCAACAACTTTTTGTAGTTAGATAATGTTTCTTTATCCTCCACTGGAAAACCAGATTTAAAAAATATAATATCTCCTGAACCATGGTTAATTTGATTATTCGCTTCCAGGATTCTCCTCAAGTTTTTTGCGGTACCAACACTCCCAGATATAATTTCCACTTCTTCGGGAAATATTTTCTTAATACTATCTTCAAAATATGGAAAATGAGTACATCCTAGGACAACCGTACCGTATTGCATTAAATTAAACGAAGATAGCTGTTCCTTTAAATATGGGACAACTATCTCTTCTCTAAATTCAAATTTCTCGGCAAATTCTACAAGACCAGGAAGCGGTAAACTTTCCACAATATCATGTTGGTCTATACTATTTACAAGATTATGGAATTTTTTCTCTTTAAGAGTTAAATTGGTTGCCAATACAAGTACTTTTTTTCGCTTTCCCTCACAGCTTTGGACAGCTGGTTTTACGGCTGGTTCAATACCTAAAATAGGAAAATCATACTTTTGTCGAAGATCATCTACTGCAATACTTGTTGCAGTATTACAAGCAATGACTAAGGCCTTCACTCCTTGTTCGGCTAAAAAATCAACTGCATTAAAAATATATTCCCTTACTTCCTCCTTAGACTTTTCACCATATGGATTATGTAAGGTATCTGCATAAAAAATGTAATCTTCATTTGGTAGATACCTCAAAGCTTGATGAAGTACTGTTATTCCACCTATACCAGAATCAAAAAAACCAATTCTCATTACTTTCACTCTCTCTACAATTAATTCTGTTCTATATTATCATTCTTGACCTTCCAAGTTCCATTTTTTCAAAAATGAACATCTGGGGCTTTATAAGGATTAGAAGTAGATTTATATTAGTTACCATTGAAAAATGACGAGAAATTATTTATCTCGTCATTTCTTATCATATTTTTACAAGTGTTCTTCCTCTTGCTTGCCCTTTAAGTAGTGTAGGTAAGACTTCGGGAAGTTGACGAAGTGTTATTTCTTGTTGAATAAATTGTTCTAGGTTTACCGGTTTAAAAATTGTTGCTAATCTATTCCATACTTTCAATCGTACATCCATTGGGCAATACACAGAATCAATTCCTAGTAGATTTACCCCCCTTAGAATAAAAGGGAAGACTGTGGTCGAAAGTTTTGTTCCCGCTGTTAGACCGCTAACCGCAACGGAACCGCCGTATTGAATTTGACTTAATAGAGATGCAAGTGGATCGCCACCAACCGGATCTACGGCAGCAGCCCATTTTTGATTACCCAACGCTTTGATTTTCCCATCAAATACTTCTTTTCTTGTAACAATTGAGGCTGCTCCAAGATTCTCTAAATACTCCCATTCGGTTTCTTTACCTGTGCTAGCTTCCACTTGATACCCAAGAGTTGAGAGAATAGAGACAGCAAAGCTACCTACACCACCAGTAGCTCCTGTGACAAGCACCTTTCCTTTTTCGGGTGAAACACCATTTTCTTCTAATCGTTGGACCGACAATGCCGCTGTAAAACCGGCGGTTCCCATAATCATGGCTTCCTTTAAAGTAAGACCGTTTGGAAGGGGAACAACCCACTTGGCTGGAATACGAGCATACTCACTGTAACCCCCAAAATGGGAAACACCAATCTCATAGCTCGTCGCAATAACTTCGTCACCTTCTTGAAATCGAGGATCTTCTGATGATACAACGACCCCTGCTAAATCAATTCCGGGTACAAAGGGATAATTCTTGACGATGTTACCATTAGGTATTGTAGCGAGACTATCTTTATAATTGATACCAGAATATTGAACGTCAATCAATACTTCTCCCTCTGGTAAATCTTGAATCGTTAGACTTTGAAGTTTTACAGAAAATTGGTCTTCATATTTATTCACAACTAGTGCATCAAAGGGTTTTATCATTGCTACTACTCCTTCCCATTAAGAATAAGTGATATAAAAACGATTCAAGCAAATTTGTTAATAGCATTGTGTTGCCGAATTATTGTTAGCTGAAAAAATTTCACTACATAAACGCATCATTTCTTTAAATTTATGTTAGTATAGCGCCTATTTTCCAGCACTTGAGATTTTAATATATAAATCATAACTCTAAAAATGAATACCGTAAAATATGTATAATAGATAATTACTATCTGATATTTTGATAGCTGAAAGAGAAACGGGTCTGGTTAATACTTTTAACTTCTTTTTTCAGTTAAAACTCATCTTATCTGATAGTCAACACAATAAAAAAGGGATTAGATACCTCTAAATAAAAACAGGTTTGTTTAAGTACAATATTCACTGTTTCCACTTTAATTAAATTCTTATTTAAAACAAGGTCCCTTAATCACTTATCATATTGATAAATTGTTTTAAAGAAGTAGGCATATACTTGTCCTTTCGATAAATGAATACTGTTTTGACTTTTCCATATCGATTCGGAATTGAATGTTGTCTGAGGATTCCGTCTTGTACATGCTTTGAAATTACACTTTGTGGAAGCATACTTATACCAAGACCAGCTGCTACACAACCGATAATCGCGTCCAAAGTACCAAATTCCATAATTTTATTAGGAATTACCTTCTCTTGATGTAACCATTGTTCAAGTTTTTCTCGATAAGAACATCCCGCATGAAATACAAGCAGCGTCCTTGTTTGAATATCTTTAAAAGAAGAAATAGGGGGATGTATGGTATCTGTAATAACTACCAATTCCTCTTCAATTAGTTCCTTTTCATTCAGCTCGGGGTGTTCAATAGGTCCTGCCACAAATGCCCCATCAAGTTCATACTGCAAGACTCCTTGAATATTATGTTCTGTTGAGCCCGTTTTTAGCGTTAAATCAACATCCGGAAAGTCCTTATGATACTTTGCAAGCAGGTCTGGCAAACGAACCGCTGCAGTGGTTTCCATCGACCCAATAATTAACGGACCATTTGGTGTTTCATCGTCGCTGATCACACTTTTTGTTTCTTCTATAAGATCAAATATTTTTTCTGTGTATGTTAATAACATGCTGCCCTTAGCCGTTAAAGCAGTTCCACGATTATGCCTATAAAATAAGGTAGTTTGAAGATCCGATTCCAACTGTTGAATTTTCATCGTAATGTTAGATTGTGCATATTGAAGTTCTCTTGCTGCCTTTGAAATACTCCCTAACTTTGCCACGGTCTGGAAAATTTTTAATGTATGCAAATCCAAAATAAAATCTCTCCCTATTTTTAGCTATCATTTAAAGTGATACCCAATATCATTTTTATGTATTATACCATATAGCAAAAAAGCTATATGATTTAAATATCCTACATTTTAACTGGAGGTTAATCTTTGAAAAAAGAGACATTCTAAAAAGAATATTCAATTTGAAGGGAGATATATACAATGCCATTATTACGCTTTGATTTAGTAGAGGGTAGAAGTGAAGAAACGTTAAAAAAATTATTAGATTCGGCTCATCGTGCGATGGTGGAAGCATTCCAAGTACCTGAAAGTGACCGCTATCAAATAGTTCATCAACACCCGCCGCATGAACTCATTATAAAGGATACAGGATTAGGATTTGAAAGAAGCAAAGACCTTGTAATTATTAGTATTGTTAGTAAAAAAAGAACTGTGAAACAGAAAGAAACTTTATACTCACTTCTAGCCCAATACCTTAAATCTGAATGCGGGATTTCACCACAAGATTTGATGGTTTCTATAACGGAAAACAGCGATGCTGATTGGAGTTTTGGACTAGGAGAGGCACAATTTCTAACAGGTTCATTGTAAGTTATAAAGGTAAGCTTTATATTTGGAGGTTTTTATTTGAAAAAGCAATCCTATCATTTTCTAATCGGGGGAATATTGTCTTTAATTATTGCCACGGGGATTGGGAGATTTGCTTATACTCCCATTCTGCCACTAATGCAAAAGGATCTTTCTTTTTCCGATACTGTTGCTGGTTATATTGCCTCAAGTAATTACGCAGGATATTTGCTTGGAGCAGTTTTAGCAAGTGCAATTCCCCTTAAAAAGCATAGAACGGTTATCTTAAGAATATGTCTTGTCATTAGTATCTTAACCACTGCCGTAATGGGTCTAACATACTCGCATTTGCTATGGTATGTACTGCGATTTCTATCGGGGGTTTCCAGTGCTTTTATGCTGATCCTAGCCTCTGGCATCGTGTTAGATAAACTTGCCTTTTTAAATAGAACAAATTGGTCCGGTTTATTTTATGGGGGCGTAGGCTTGGGAATCTGCTTATCCAGTATGTTTATCCCGAGATTAAATCGTTTATTTCATTGGGAAGGAACTTGGACAGGACTAGCAGTTGTTAGTGCTATCCTAGCTTTCTTCGTATGGATCTGGCTTGATGACCACTCAAACACTGCAGGGAACAAAACTAAACTAGATATTCCTGCAAAAGTGCCGCCTACTAATTGGCTTCTATGGTTGATTATTGCATATGGATTAGAGGGATTAGGTTACATTGTTACAGGAACATTTATCGTATCTATCGCTTCCTCAACTTTTCATAAAGGTGCGACCTTAGTTTGGATGATAGTTGGATTGGCTGCAATTCCATCCTGTCTCATCTGGTCAATACTAGCGCAGAATTGGGGATACATCAAATCCTTGGTTTTTGCAATGGTGTTGCAATCTTTTGGAATGGCGATGCCTGCCTTTTGGATTTCGAAATCAAGTTTTATCATAAGTGCTTTATTATTTGGAGCTACATTTATGGGAATCACAACGCTCGCTACCACACTGGGACGACTAATCAATCCAGCTAATAGTAATAGAACAATCGGTATTTTGACAGCTATTTATGCTATCGGACAGTTAATTGGACCAGTCCTTGCTGGAGTCATTTCATCATTTACTCATAATTTTAATAATGCTTTAATAGGAGCATCTAGTGTCGTCTTAATTGGGGCCGGGATGCTTTTAAATGGAATTCCATTTGAGAAGAAAGCCCGAGAAACAGTAAGTAAGAAAAATTACGAGGTGTGATTATGTTAAACAATAAAATGACAGAGCTTTTGAATGTCAAGTACCCGATAATACAGGCTCCTATGGCCGGTGGCGTAACTACCTCTACATTAGTGGCAGAGGTTTCAAATTCTGGGGGTTTAGGAATGATTGGAGCTGGATACTTATCACCAGTTCAAACGCGGGAACAAATCAAGGAAGTAAAGCAACTAACATCACATCCTTTTGGTATTAACCTATTTGTTCCTAATGAATTTATGGTTACAGAGAAGCAAATTAAATCAGCGAACCAGTTCTTAAACCCCATTCGTCAACAATTAAATTTGGAACAAAAGGATAGCATGGATATCCCTAATTATAATGATGTTTATGAAACATTTAAAGAACAGATTAAGATTGTAATGGAAGAGAATGTCCCTATTTGTTCCTTTACATTTGGCATTCCTTCAAATGAAATAATTGCTGATTTAAAAGAATGTAACATTATTCTAATGGGGACTGCTACATCCGTTAGAGAAGCAGTTAAAAATGAAAAAGCAGGCATGGATATTGTTGTTGTTCAAGGTAGTGAAGCTGGCGGACATCGTGGGAGCTTTATCGATGGCGATCAAGAGAGTTTGATTGGCTTAATGTCACTAATCCCTCAAGTTGTTGACACTGTAAACATTCCAGTTGTTGCTGCTGGAGGAATCATGGATGGAAGAGGGTTAATGGCTTCAATTTGCTTAGGAGCAAAGGGCGTACAAATGGGTACAGCTTTCTTGACTTGCGTTGAAAGTGGTGCACATGAAGTACACAAAGATGCTATTCTTAATGCTAACGAAGAGGAGACTGTTTTAACTCGATCATTTTCTGGTAAATGGGCGAGAGGAATAAAAAATAAATTTATTTTAGAAATGCAAAAACAAGAAACTCTTTTACCAGATTATCCTGTGCAAAATACACTAACCCAGGATATTAGAAAGGCTTCTAGTGCACAAAACACTCAAGACTTCATGTCACTTTGGTCCGGCCAGAGTCCAAGATTAGCCACAAGTCAAACAGTTAATTCGTTAATAAAGAAACTTATTAGAGAAGCTAAAAAAATAAATTCAAATATGTATATGGAATAGGCTGTATGGAAAAAGATAAAAAAACTACCTACTTAAACATTTTAAATTCGTTGGAGAAATCACAATTTATTGTGTGGTCTTTAGCGCAACAAAAAAGGAAGCAAGTAAGTCGTTGCTTCCTTTTTATATCGCTATCAAGTATATATGGTATTAGCAATATAGTTGATTTATCTTCCTCCCCCAAGTATCTGTTATGGCTTCTTTTTTAGCAGATATTTGGACCTCTCAATCGAGATTCCCAGGCATTGAGAAAGTTCCAATGTACTCAGAGACACGTATACCGTTTAATTTAATTTTACAAGTTCTTAATTTGGCTCTTTCTTCATCCGTTAAAGGAAGTTTGGGAGAAGGAATCGGCATTGGTATATCACCCTTCCAAAGCGCTTTTCAAGCTCCTTAAATCACTCTCTACTAATCCAGCATCCTCAGAAAACTTCTCATCTGACATGTCAGGCAGCTGAAAAAGTGTGAAAATCACTTCACTTCCAGAACTATTTGGAATGACACGCATGGGATTCAGGATTACTTGGTCTGGGGCAGGACTAACATAGTGATCCAATACTCCGAACTTATTCCTTTCCACGAACCTAATTTTCACAGGACCCTCTGGCGTTTCCACAATCCACTCCCCCTCTGTACTAGATTTGCTTATACCTAGGCTGAATGCACCTGCCCATTTCGGTAAGTTTTCGGGATTAAAAATATAATCATAAACCTCATTAGGTTTTCGTTTAATGGAAACACTCACCGTTTTGGAATTAGATACTGATACCATAAAAACTCCCCTTTCTATTGAATAAATCCATATATAATTTCCATATTTATGTTTAAATATCCTCTCATTTTTTAATCAATTATAATACCTTGCTTTTTGAACTAATCTGCCATTAATGCTCCAATCTAATTTTAAACAAAAATAGGTATGGCATGTGATGTTATACCAATTGTGGATAGAAAACAGACTTTCAAAATGGATAGGTTAATCTCATGATTACAGAAACCATAGCAAAATCTACAGCATAAAACTTATTAGGAATTACATAAAAGTTTATTTTTTTGAGACTCTAACTAAAAAGGATTAGTTAGCCCTATAACAGAAAAGGATGTAATATTATGTCAGTAAAGGTTCAAAAGATATTAAATATTGCTATGATCTTGATTTCATTTTCAACAATACCTTTTATGGGGTTACAAAATATAAAGCGATTTTTACCTATTTCAATCCTGATAGGGATTATAGAAGGAATTCATGCACTGATTGGAAAAAAACGTAGATGGTGGATTTTTTATAATAAACCAAATTCATACTTTTTTAATGAATTTCCTTTTAATATTGGGGTATTTTTGATTATCTCACTTTGGTATATGAAGTGGTCATATGGAAAGTTTATGAAGTTTCTTTTACTTAATGCCATAGGTAATGCCTTATTTGCGTATCCTTTCGCCAAATTTGCGCGGAAAATTAAGTACTTCACATTAGTTCGTATTAATCATTTACAATTTTTCTTTTATTTCTTTTCTAAGGTATTTTTGTTTTATGGACTCCAATACCTTTTTGAAAAGTACAAAAAAACTAATTAAAAGAGGAAATTCGTTGATTTATCCTGTTCCTTAGTTGAACAACATATAGAGCTGGCACCGTAGCTCCATTTTTAACCCAAATATCTGCCCTATTTAGGGATGCATATTCTTACCTTTGACCAAGTCCTCGAAATAATAGATAGAAGCCTAATAAGTATGAATTCTATTGTAATTAATAAAAAGAAACCGCTAGTTCAATTGGAAAGTTTCCATTAATCTCCGTACAGTTATATTTCCCACACTCTTTTTAGATTTATGGTGTTACAATGGAAATGGTCGGGAGTTTATCGCTCTCGGCATTTCATTTATACTCTTTATTAACTTGGTGAATAAACGATTTTCTTATGTTGATACTAATAAAAACTAACTGTTAATAAAGGTGAGTATAAATGAGACATGAGACAAAAAAGATTTTGAAATGGTTCATCATCATTAATATTGTAAACGTAATTATTGCTGCCATAATTGGCCAAATCCAAACTGAGTATTTGATAAAAAAAATTAACAGAAATACAGATAAAAATAATCAATAGTTCTTAGTTGCATCTTCTGTATTTCATATAAAAGTTAAAACACGGGTATATGAAGGAAAGGTTTTAGTCGGAGCGCCACTTCTATTCACAACATTCCTTACTAGCTTAAATCTAAGAAGATGGATAGCGGATTTTTTTGCTCTGTAATAAAATACTACTTTATTTTGTTCGTTCTTTTCCTTTCTTTGTCTACACAGTAGTAAAAATAGGGTACACCAATTCAATTAAGATTTTAGAAATGCTAATCTAATCTGAGAAAAAGGCTGTATCCGCAGCTGCCTATGTTCCATCCCGCTCTTCCCAAACTTTGTATTGATTAGGATTACACTGTAAAAAACCGGCAAAATGCCTGCCGGTTTTTTACTCATTTTATTTTGTTTGTGAAATGATATTAACAAGATGGGTTAGAGCCTCATGGATTGGGGTAACTGGACGACCAAGTATTTTCTCAAAGTCATTGCTTTCAACTTCTAGTGAACCGTTCCGAATGCTTTCTTGAATTCCGACTACAACGGGAATTACAAATTCAGGTAAACCTAGGCCTTTCATGACCTCAGCATATTTTTCGTCACTAACCTGTTGTATTGGTATTTCTTTACCTAATACATTACCAACAGCGGCTGCTAATTCTTCTTGAGTTAAAAGAGGACCAGAAAGCTCATATACTGTATTTTCATGACCATTTCCAACAAGAACTGCTGCGGCAGCATCTGCATAATCTTGTTGCAATGCCCAGCCTACTTTACCTTTTCCAGCAGAAGTTACCCATGGAGCTCCTGCCATAGCACCTTGAATGCTTCCAATTTCGTTTTCCAAATACCAATTATTACGTAAGAAGGAATATGGGATGCCCGTCTTAATGATAGCTGCTTCTGTTGCAACATGAGGAGGAGCCATTAAATTTTTACTTTCAGTGGCATTCGCTAAACTTGTATAAGCAATAAATTTTACCCCTGCATGCTCTGCCGCTTGCACAGCATTAATATGTTGGTGGATTCTTGTTTCATTGTCACCATCAGCAGAAATAATTAATAATCGATCAATTCCTTTAAATGCATTATCTAGTGTTTCCGGAAGGTCAAAATCGCCATGACGCACTTCCACTCCACGAGAATGAAGTCCTTGGGCTTTCTCTGGATTTCGAACACTTACTGCCAGATCACTTGCAGGTATCGATTTCAATAATGATTCTACAACCTTTGAACCTAATTTTCCTGTAGCTCCTGTAACTAATATCTTCATCTTATATTCCTCCAATTCACTTTCGGATGTAACAACATTGATTACATGTATTCATTTTAGTTACCTGTATCTGTTTTGTCAACAGGTTGGTTTCTATTTATTAATCTGTACTTAATTTGGTATAATAAACTTGTAATCAAATTAATTACATGATCAGCAAATACATTTCAATAATGGAATTGTTAGTAGGGATGGTGACTAAACATGTCCATCAGCAGCCGATTCGCTGTCGGAATTCATATTTTAGCTCTTATTAAATTAAATAAAGAAGGAGTAACCTCCTCTGAATTTTTGGCTTCAAGTGTTAACACGAATCCTGCCGTGATAAGAAAACTAATGGGTATGCTTAAAAAAGCTGGATTGATAGAGGTACATCCAGGCATTGCAGGTGCTAAGCTTGCAAAGGAATTATCTGAAATTACACTGTTTGATGTGTATAAGGCAGTGAATGTTGTACAGGAAAAAGAATTATTTAGTATACATGATAATCCTAATCCAGATTGTCCCATAGGTCGGAACATCCAAAATACAATTGAACCCTTATTTTCAGCAGCCCAGTTTGCAATGGAGAAAGTTTTAAGAAGCCTTACTTTAGAAGATGTTGTGAAGGATATTGCTATTAAAGAAAATATCTTGTTATAAAGACATTCCTGTGGAATGTCTTTTCACTTTCTTATTCCCCCCTCAGTTCACTACGAATATCTCTCGAATACTCCCTTACTCGGAGGATTTCATTACTATTGAAATATTGCTTTAATGTAATGAATATGAGTTAAGATATTTTTGGCCACATCCACAATGAACTTTCATTACCTAATTGCCAAACATGCACGTCACCTAAGAAAGATGGATTGGACAGGTATTTCTTTTGAGTGGTTATAAAGGACAATTAGACTGGTATTTAGGCTGAAGGTGTCCTTTTGAGGTGGTGTAAAGGACATTTGGGCTGGTATTTGGGCTGAAAGTGTCCTTTTGAGGGGATATAAAAGACATTTGCTCTGTTTTTTTGGCTGAAAGTGTCCTTTTGAGGCCGTATAAAGGACATTTGCTCTCGTATTTTGGCGGAAGCTGTTCTTTTGAGGCAGTATAAAGGACAATGGCACTCGTATTTACGCGGAAGCTGTCCTTTTGATGTAGTATAAAAGACATTTGCTCTGTTTTTTACGCGGAAGCTGTCCTTTTGAGGGGGCATAAAGAACATTTGCTCCCGTATTTACGCGGAAGGTGTTCTTTTGATGTAGTATAAAAGACATTTGCTCTGTTTTTTACGCGGAAGCTGTCCTTTTAAGCCGGTATAAAGGACATTTGCTCTCATATTTACGCGAAAGGTGTCCTTTTGAAACCGTATAAAAGACATTTGCTCTGTTTTTTACGCGGAAGCTGTCCTTTTAAGCCGGTATAAAGGACATTTGCTCTCATATTTACACGGAAGCTGTCCTTTTGAGCCGGTATAAAGGACATTTGCTCTCATATTTACGCTAAAGGTGTCCTTTTGAAACCGTATAAAAGACATTTGCTCTCATTTTTACGCGGAAGCTGTCCTTTTGAGCCGGTATAAAGGACATTTGCTCTCGTATTTTGGCGGAAGCTGTCCTTTTGACACGGTATAAAGGACATTTGCACTGATTTTTTGGCTGAAAGTGTCCTTTTGAGGGGGCATAAAGGACATTTGCTCTCATATTTACGCGGGAGCTGTCCTTTTGACACGGTATAAAGGACATTTGCACTGATTTTTTGGCTGAAAGTGTCCTTTTGAGGGGGCATAAAGGACATTTGCTCTCATATTTACGCGGGAGCTGTCCTTTTGACACGGTATAAAGGACATTTGCACTGATTTTTTGGCTGAAAGTGTCCTTTTGAGGGGGCATAAAGGACATTTGCTCTCATATTTACGCGGAAGGTGACCTTTTGAAGATTTGTATCTTCAGCCACATCTGCTTTAACTTTTACACCCATTCGTTTAAGTGTCGTATTTCACAATATTACAATTAAAATAGAAAAACCAGTGCAAATTCGCTTAGGTCATAAATTTCAATTCAGAACAAAGCCCAATAAAGTGTGGGATGGCATTGTAGACTCTGAAGTACTTGTAGTAGATCAGCCTAATAAACTATCTTACACTTGGATAACTGCTGGAGAAAACACTACTGTCACATGGACCTTAAGAGAAATAGATGGAATCACTCATTTGCATCTTGAGCAAAGCGGATTGAAATGGAGGGGCATACATACCATGGTGCCAAACAAGGGTGGGCTTTAATGGGTGGTAAACTTGAAAAGGTGCTAACAGAACTGTAACTCAAACTTTTTTTATAAAATTAGGAGGAAAATCGAAATGTCTATATTTTCCGTGATTCTTCAAAGTTTGTTGGTTTTATACTATGCCTTTTCAGGGTGCGCTAAGATAATAGGCACCAGCCTACTTATCATCGGTTATTGAATTGGTGGGTCAGTCGCATGGGCAGGTTGTCTTACTTGGAATTACAATGATATTTGCATGCCTTGCACATATTAGGGTCAAAGATTCATTTGGAAAAACGGCACCAGCCCTTATGTTTGCTATATTGAATATCATTTTAGTATTACTAAATACTGATCATCTGTAACATCTTTCATAAGAGCAATGATTCAACTTAATGTGATAAAAGAGTATCCCTTTTAGAATCATTGCATTTGCTAGATAACGGATTGTTTCGACCCGTTATTATAGTTTTATATTATATACTTCTATTTCTTGTATATGTGCTCTTTAACTAGTGAGTATCCTTAGTAATTGATTTGATTTAGCAAGGATGACAGGAAAAACAGAATGGTAAAAACCGTTTTAAATAAGAAGTAAGCCGAATTATACCATGGTATATCGGCTTTTTTTATTACTTTATAAGAAATGTACTCAATCCAAACTGCCCTGTTACTCTTATTATAATCCCTGCTCTTTTTAAGATTCCTTTTTTCACATACCTTATCAGGGCATTACTGATTCAATGCGGGATCGCTTCATAATATATAATGCTTTTTCAAAAGATGAATGACAGGCTTTAGGTAATTTCAATTTCCTCCTCGTCAAAAGCTTTAGGAATACATGTGGTCATTTTAGGTTCTTTAATGGTATTCTGCCACTTTACCTAGAAAAAAATTTAAAGTCTCCTAAGTGTTTAATTGGGTACGCTACTATCGTTAAAGCAAACAAGCAGCGAAGGAAAACCTTTTAAAGTAGTTGTCATTGACTAAATTCGGCCACTTGTATTTATACAGTCAACTCAATAAGATTTCCTTCTGGATCCTCAATAACACTTTCAAAATACCCATCTCCAGTGACTCTAGGACCGCTAATTAGGCGATAGCCATCATTCGTTAATTTGGCAGTCAATTGATTAACGGACTCCCTGCTCCCTAAAGAAAAGGCAATATGAGCCCAGCCTATCATATCATCCTGTTTTTGCTTATCAATACCTAATTTACGCATAATCTCTAATCGTGCTCCAGAATCAAAGGTGACAAAATATGATTCAAATTTCTTTTCTGCATTATGATATTTATTATTTGACTTTCCATTAAAATACGTTTCATAGAACTGTCTCATGACTTCCAAATCATGGACCCAAATAGCTACATGTTCAATTTTCATTTCAATTTCACCCCATGGTGTACTAAATATTTTTGAATCTTATCATTCAATTTATTGTTTTATATATAGAAGACTATCAACAAATAAATCAGCTTAATAGCTCATTAAACTTGACACGTTCTTCCCAGAAAGAACCATGACTGCTGTAATGAAACGGAACAAGCTCTTAATTCTTATTTTTTCAAACTATTGCACCCATTTGTCCAATATTCAAATGTCATTGATATAAATACTACATATTTGATAGGTGTATATCAAAGAAAAAAATAGCAGAAGCGTATTCAACACCAAGGACTTTGTTTGCTTGTGTCTATTGTTCTTTGTATATCTATACAGTAGCCAGTACCAAATAAGCAACAAAACTAGAGGTGTTCCGAGAAATACCCAGGGGGGAGCAAATGTCGCAGGACAAGGAATCAAAGTTGATAGAAATAAACTATATACGGTGAAAATACCAGCAAGGAATAAACTGATAAACGTCCAATTTTTAGACGGACGAAACAACTGTACCTTATCGGGATCTTTTTTTATACTGAAAAAACGCCATGTGTAATCACTTAGCCACAACACACTAAAAACAAAGGGCATAATTAATACATATGCATTAATCCCATCCCATCCACAAATCCTGTGCCAAATATCGTAAAAAAGGAAATGAAAGAGAGGATAATAAGGGCGATGAAATAACCGATATGAAGTAATGCCTTCACAATAATCCCCTTCCTGACTCATAAATTAGTTGTAAAAAATCGGAATAAAATTAATTTGTATTCCGATAATCATCCAAACTAATATATTTACGAATAAAAGGTACAATGGTTTCAGAATATTCCCCCCATAAAATTAACCTGCCTCTTTTTATTCCAATCTTGCGGCTTCATTTGCCAACAAAAAAAGGGCAACGAAAATCCATTGCCTTCATCATCATAAAACCTTTTTTCCATTTACTACTCCTAACATAACACTATTTCTCAAATAGTACTGCTTGATTAAGACACCTGTTACTTTAATAGTAAGCATTAAAACTATTTTACACCTTATGATGTTTCATTCTTTGTTGGTTTATCATTGCAGGAATAAATAAATATAATGCATAAGCAAAAGACATCCACGCTGTAAATGCAATAACCTGTGTATCATCTAATTTTGGAAAAATCAAATTGTAGTTCGATAAAGAAAACGTGTCCAATGTTAAACCAATGATAGTTCCAATTATTCCAAACTTTAATGGTGCATTTTTTGTTTTATCCAATAACAGATAAATATAAGTGATCCCCCACAAAAAAAGCCCTGTTATTATCACTAATAATAAAATGCTTATTGTAAAGTTTTCCGTTCCAGGACTAAATAGCACATGTTCTCCAAATAATACAAAAAACATTGTAGCAAAGAACCAAACTAACACACCCCATAATACAGTGATTAAATATCCTTTCATTACTTATCCCCCTCGTTAAGTAATTGAGTAAGACCTTTAAATAGTTGTCCAAGCTCTTCATATGTTTTTTCTACTGGAAAATCTTTTTGTACCAATGCTTGTAATGCTAACCCATCAACAATTGCATTGATGAGAATTCCCCACGTTTCTACAGAAACACCATCAATCGGTGTTTTTGACCATAAAGTTAATAAGCTTTGAGTCAATGCATTGTTTTCAGATTGCGTTATCTCTCCTAATTTACCTCTTATTGTTTCGTTGTTAAAACCTGAAACAACCAGTGTAAGAAATAATTTATGAAAAAAAGAATCATAAGAACACCGACTTTTAGCCGATTCTATTGCTTGACTGATAATATATTGATTACTTAGTTCTGATATCTCTGACCACGAGCTTTCACAAGTATCTTGAACAATGTCTAATAACAGCTGCTCTTTAGTTTTAAAATGATAATAGATTGTTCCCTGCGTTACTCCTGCCTGCTCTGCAACTGCCCGTAAGGTAAACTTGTCGATTCCGTTATTCACTAAACACTCCTTTGCACTTTTAATTAAATCTCCCTTACTAATAATATTAGGTTTTGCCAATTCGTCACCACCTTATTAGTTATTCAACTAACTAACTTAATGTAAATTTTACCATTTATTTTTTACAATTACAATATTTTCTTTTTAAGAAAATCCTGCTAGGTTCCATAACCATAGATGTACATCAATAGGTGCTAATCCATCTCTTTTCATCCCATTTACAAAGTGGGTAAATGGATAATAAAAAGGATAGTCATCTATGTTCTTTTTATAATTGAAAATCATATATTTTAAATAACGCTAGAAAGCACGGTGAAATTCTGAAACCAGCCTTAATGTTAATATTTGATGTATTTCTGTTTTTTTTATTTCCTTTAGTATGCTGGGAAACTTGTCGGGGACTTGTAGGAGACTATCCTGCTATGATTCTCACCACTATACCTGGAATTATATATAGCTTATACAGGTTCAAAAATAATCAAAAGCTAACCTTTACAGGATTATTTGTTATTCTAAACTTAATTGTTGGTCTATTATTGGACCTACTTTCCGGTTCGGCCTTACAACTTTTATGGAATAATATTTTTTACTCATTAACCTTATTATTTATATATTTAATAAGTCTTATTTTTAAGAGGCCTCTTTATTTATATTTTGCGCTCGATCTAATGACGTTGAAAGGATATGACAGAAAGATAACGAAAGAGTTGTTTTTTGAGAAAAAGATATACAAGCTTTTTAAACTAACAACAATCATTTACTGTATAAACGAACTTATATATACCTTTTGTTTAATACAATGGATTCTCAAGTACGGTGTTGAGGCATATCGACTTGATATTATTCTGGATAATATACTCAATATGTTCTTGTCAGGTACTTCGTTTGTTGTTTTTATCATCATTCATCTGCGTGTAAACGAAATAACTCCGGTAAAAAATATCGCCTTAAAAAAAGCAAGAGAACGAAGTATATATTCCATTCAGGCGTATTCGAAATCCATTAATTTTGAGCGTGTTTTCTTTTACTTTAGTACACATTAATTTATAAACACCCCATTAACAAAACCTCGAATATAAAGGGCTATAAATGCATAATTTTTATAGAAAATATGCATCTAGGAGGGACTTTAATGAAAAGGGTGGCAAAGGATGACTTTGTGGAGGGTTTCGTCGCACATCATAATCATGGATCCGTTGACTATACATCTGTAGATAATGGGCATGTTCATCAATGTCTTGATGTTACATCGCCACCGATTCAGACGGAAGATGGAAGTCATATTCATTATACGGAGGGTTATGTATTATACGAAGACGGACACACACATTACTATAAAGCCTATTCAGGTCCGGCTATTCCAGTCGTCAATGGCATGCATGTTCATTATTATGACTTTTACACAAGTGAAGCGAATCATCATCGTCACCATGTAAAGGGTGTCGACCAACCCGCTCCCGGTACAAAATAATACAATGAAAAATGGATGAAGTCCCTGTTAAAAAGGACCTCATCCATTTTTTACTACAAGATCCCACTTCGTAGTTTTTCCATCATTTTCGCTTCAACTACTTGTCCGTTCGTTCAATAAGATTGTGATTTATCGGAAGGGATTTAACCTTAACAATAGAAAAACTGGCAGTATTATTTTGTTTGCCAGTTTTATGTCACTTTACCGTACTTAACCTCAAAATGGAGCCCTTTCGTATTCTCACAGAGAGTTCTTTATGATTTTAAGATTGGATTTATGGATACATTCTTTTGTTTTCTTTGCTTACTCGCAGCCGTTATCTCCTGTACTGTACATATACAGAAATACACTATTGATATCACTTGCACATACACCCAGATATGAGACATAATATCGGTGTTCCACGCTCCCATTAAGGACAATAGGGAAGGAATCGTAAGTGTCACCCATGATTGCACAAATGCCACTTTTCCAACATAGTTGTTGATTTTTTTATTCAAGGACATGGATAAAAAGAATAAACACCATAAATAGGCCCACATTCCCCATGTCAATGCATTGACAATATCATGAAAATGAATTAGATAAACACCCATATAAACTATGGCGATGATGGATACCCAAAGGGAAAACCACCCTAATCCGTTTCCGCTAAAGCCTGATAAATTTGTAATACCAACAAATAAATAAGTTAAACCAAATAGAAAAACACAGGCTAAATGAAAAATCGTCCAGTGCTGTTGATCCGACACAATAATTAAATAGAAAGGAATAATCACTTGCAGTAATCCCACAAACAAATTGAATACTCCTACACTCTTATGATCTGCTTTTCCAAACAACATGAGGCTGTTTAAAAATAACGTTGCTCCTGATAATAATAATCCGACATCACCCATACGTACATGCTGTGAAATCACCCTGGTATCTCACGGCATTTTGTCACCTCTTCAACTTGAATTTTAGTACCGTTACCGTGTCTAAAAAAGAAAAAGCAAATCCTAATTGATCTAGGAAATGCTTTTTATCCTTTTTACAAAATAAAGCTAACAATAATTGCTGATAAAACACTTACTAATGTTGCGCCGAATAGAAGCTTTAATCCAAATCTTGCAACAACATTTCCTTGCTTTTCACTTAAGCCTTTTACTGCCCCAGCAATGATTCCGATAGAGGAGAAGTTCGCAAAGGACACTAGAAAGACAGAAATGATTCCAATTGATCTCGGACTAAGACTTGCTTGTATTTTGGTTAAATCCATCATGGCTACAAATTCATTCGTTACAAGTTTTGTTGCCATAATTCCACCTGCTTTTACCGCTTCTGAAGCAGGAATTCCCATCAAAAATGCAAACGGTGCAAAGATATATCCAAGTATTTGCTGGAATGAGACTCCAAAAATTAAATCAAATACATTATCAATAGCCGCCATTAAAGCTACGAAACCAATAAGCATTGCACCAACAATAATTGCTACTTTAAATCCATCTAAAATATATTCGCCAAGCATTTCGAAAAAGCTTTGTTTTTCTTCCTGTATTTCCAATATATCTTCCTTACTATCCACAGTATATGGATTGATAATAGAGGAAATAATGAAGCCTCCAAATAAATTAACTACTAATGCCGTTACAACATATTTCGGTTCTATCATCGTCATATATGCCCCAACAATAGACATAGATACCGTTGACATCGCAGAAGCACATAACGTATATAGACGATGGGATGGTAAATGATGTAATTGTTTTTTAACAGTAATAAAAACCTCTGACTGTCCAACCATTGCAGACGCTACCGCATTATAAGATTCTAATTTTCCCATGCCATTTACTTTACTAAGTAATAACCCAATACCCTTCATAATAAATGGAAGGATTTTTAAATATTGAAAAATACCAATTAATACGGAAATAAATACAATTGGAAGTAATACATTTAAGAAAAAAGGAGCTTCTCCCTTATTAGTTAACCCGCCAAATACAAACATTACCCCTGCATTTGCATATTCGAGTAATTTGCTGAAAACCTCTGATATTCCTTTAATAATAAGTAAACCAAATTTTGTATTTAATAGTATATAGGATAATGCCAATTGCAAGACGATCATAATAATAATAGGCTTATATTTAACCTTTTTCTTATTATTACTTACGAGAAATGCAAGACCAAGAACGACTAAAATACCGAGTATAGAAATTAAATATTTCATTATGCTTTCTCCCTAAGTTGTAAGTTTTTTAACAAAAATGGATACGTTTACAAAAAATATAAAACTATTAATTAGTAAAGGTTAAAGCCGTTACCCGGCTAAATCCTTACTAGAAAAAAAGCCAGGTAATAGCTCCTCAATGGATGTTTCCACTATGTCACCGTTGAGATTTGCTAGAATAATTTTCGTATTCTCATCACAAAATTCGGCTAGAACTTGCCGACAAGCACCGCAAGGAGATATTGGTCCATCTGTATCACCTATGATAGCGATTGCTTTTAGTTGGTTCTCCCCTTCGGATACTGCTTTAAAGATTGCTGTTCTTTCCGCACAATTTGTTAGTCCATATGAGGCATTTTCAATATTGCAGCCTAAGTACAGCTTATCACTTTTTGTTAGTAAAGCTGCTCCAACTTGAAAAGAAGAATATGGAACATATGCTTTCTTCCTTGCTTCCATTGCTTGTTCAACGAGCCATTTTACATCCATTTTTTACATCCCCCTGTCATGATTATCATTATTAATAAGAAGAGGTAGAGGTTTGACCGTTTACAATCGCAACCCCAGAGCTTGCACCAATGCGTGTTGCACCTGCTTTAATCATTTTTTCAGCATCCTCTAAGCTTCTTACGCCACCGGAAGCTTTAACACCAATTTTTGGTCCAACTGTCTTTCTCATCAATGCAACATCCTCTGCAGTTGCACCTCCTGTTGAGAAACCAGTAGAAGTCTTCACAAAATCCGCACCAGCTTTAACCGATAACTGACAAGCGATTTCCTTTTCTTCATCTGTTAAAAGGCACGTTTCAATAATAACTTTTGTTAAGGCTTTTCCTTTTGCTGCTTCTACAACTGCTTGGATGTCTTTTTCAACCATTTCGTATTGCTTGTCCTTTAAAGCTCCAATATTAATAACCATATCAATCTCTGTGGCACCATTTTCAATCGCATTTTTTGCCTCGAAAGCCTTTACTTCAGATGTAGTAGCCCCAAGTGGAAAACCGATAACCGTACACACTTTAACCGGTGTATCTTTTAATATTTCAGCAGCGGTTTTCACCCATGTAGGATTTACGCAAACCGACACAAAAGAATATTCTTTTGCTTCTTCCGCTAGTTTTTGAACTTCCGCTTTTGTGGCATTTGCTTTTAATAATGTATGATCGATCATTTGTGCTAAGGAATGATTCATTTTTTATATCCTCTTTTCTATTAATCTCTTATATGAAAGAAATGAAATGATGTATTTTACTCATTATCATTTACTATACAAACCATTTCTATTTGATAGCATCTTGAAAACCTTTACACAAATAATATATCAGCATATAGAACAAATGTAAATATTCATTTGAACAAATGTAAGATTTAAAATTTTCCAGATGAGCATAAAAAAGGCCTCCCAGATTAAGAGCGGAAAGCAATAATTCCTGATAACCCCTTATTGGGATAGCCTTTTTATTAATACATTATTCATCTTTCTCTAGCAGAAACTTTGCAGTTAATTGATCTACAATAACGACATTAGCGTATCCCGCCTTGAGTGCTCCATAAATCCCTTCGATTTTTTGAGGTCCCCCCGCTACAAGTATAGAATATTCCTTTTGCTTTAAATAATGTAATTCGATTCCCAACGTTCTGCTATTTAAATGTTCATTCAAAATATTACCATCTTGGTCAAAAAAACGTGAACAAATATCTCCTACAGCTTGAGAACGTATCATGCGCATATCCTCATCAGAAAAATACCCTAGCTGAAAGAGCAGTGACTCTGACTTTGTTGGACCAATTGTAAATACAGCTATGTTAGCAGCTTTCCCCATATCAAGTACTTTCTTAATATGCCGATCGGCTTCCATTGCCTGCTTTACGACAATATGATCCACAATAGCCGGAAGCGGCAAATGGATGGGATTTGTATTAAACGCTTTCCCGAAAAGATATAAAATCTCAGAGGAGTATGTGTTTGTTTCTGAGTGACTTACTCCTCCTTTCAATTGAACAACTTTGACATCTTTTACAAACTTCTGCTTCAATGCAATCGCAGTATGATATAAAGTGGTCCCCCATGTAACCCCTATAATATCTCCATCTTTTACAATATCGTGCAAGTACATTGCCGCTTTTTCACCAATATAGTTTTTTATAATACTGTCTTCAAATTGAGGGACAGAAGCAACGATTGCCTTTTTTAAATTGAACTTTTTTTCAAGTTGTTTTGATAATTGTTCAGAATCTTCCATCGGATCTGTAATTTTTATTTGGACAATCCCTTCATTTTTCGCTATTTGCAATAATCGCGATACCGTCGGCCTTGATACTCCTAACTTATCAGCAATTTGATTCTGATTGTAATCTAATAAATAATACAGCCTGGCAGCCTCAATAACCTTTTTCAATTTTTCTGATTCCACTCTTTCCTCCCCCTTTGTACGTCTTTATTTTAACAAATCATCTCAATAGATTGAACGTTTGTAAATAGCCATTCATTACCATACTAAAATATTTAGATTCATTTTCTGCAAATCTCTTAATTTTTCTCTTGATTATTTTTGAAAAACTGTTATATTAGTAATCAATTACTTTATTGCATAAAAGCTTAAAAGCGTCTAAGTGTAAAAGTTAATATTTTATCCAAATCACGAACCTTAGTAATTCTCTTATTAGCAGCAAGAAGAGACTGGATGGTTGCTGTAAATCCAGGCGATAAGAAGGATGAAATACATCGTGTGCAGTTTTGGAATGTAAAAGAGTGAATGAGTGACATCATTAACTAGGGTGGTACCGCGGAGAGTCTCCGTCCCTACTTTGGGACAAGAGGCTCTCTTTTTATTTTTAATACATCACAGGAGGTAATCAACATATGAATCAAGTGAAGAAAGTATACACCCCCACTCTCATAGAGGCACTTATTCTTACCATTTTAATTATCGGGATGATTAGTGTCAGCATTATTAGATTTTCGGCAGCACCACATATTCCGATATTATTATCCATTTTCCTATTAATCATTTTTGGATTTATTAAAAAGGTTCCGTTTAAGATTTTAGAGGATGGCATGGTAAAAGGAGCACAATCAGGATTGGCGGCTATTTTCCTATTTTTCTTAATCGGACTATTGATTGCGACATGGATGATCAGTGGAACAATTCCAACTCTTGTTTACTCAGGTTTTCAAATTGCAACAGTCCATTTCTTCTACGCCATCGTCTTTGTTGTTACGGCTATTGTCGGGATTGCAATTGGGAGTTCTTTAACGACCTCCGCCACTCTTGGCGTTGCCTTCATCGGTATTGCGTCTGCACTTGACGCTTCCTTAGCCATTACGGCTGGTGCGGTTGTATCTGGGGCCTTTTTCGGAGATAAAATGTCCCCTTTATCAGACACCGCAAACCTTGCATCCACTATCATGAAGGTAGATTTATTTGAGCATATTCGCAATATGGCCTGGACCACCGTACCAGCATTTATTATTAGCTTTATTGTGTATGCGCTGCTGTCTCCAAGTGTAACAAATGCAAATTTAAATAAACTAGAAAGTTTTCAGGACGGATTGAGAGCTACCCATTTAGTACATTGGTATAGCCTGCTTCCCGTTATCATTCTTGCAATCTTTGCATATAAGAAAGTTTCTGCTTTTATAACGTTGGCGTTTAATTCTCTATTTGCCATGATTCTTTCTTTTTTTCACTTCCATACAACTGGGAAGGAATTGTTCCAAATTATCCTTAACGGCTATGTCTCCTCGACCGGAAACAAAGCCATAGACAGCCTCCTTACTAGAGGCGGATTAAATAGTATGATGTTTACCGTATCCTTGGTTATATTAGCTTTAAGCATGGGTGGTCTCACATTTACATTGGGAATTATTCCAGTATTACTGCGATCAATCGATAAAGCATTGAACAAAGTTGGTACAGTTATTATGACAGCCGCTTTTACCGCTATCGGGGTGAATATTTTCATTGGTGAGCAATATTTGTCGATTATTCTTCCTGGCGAAACATTTCAACCATCATTTGCCCGACTTGGTCTCGCAAATAAGAATCTTGGGAGAGTAGTGGAAGATGCTGGAACAGTTGTGAATCCGCTCGTACCGTGGAGTGTTTGTGGAGTATTTTTAACGAATGTTCTTGGAGTTAATACTTTACACTACTTGCCATTCGCCTTTTTCTGCTTATTATCCCCTATTTTAACGATACTTTTTGGTTTTACAGGCAAGACATTAACTTATAATAAAGTAAACAAAATGAGTGCTTAAAAAACGAAGCTGATTACAAGAAAGAACACTGTCTCTTGCAATCAGCTTCTTATTACTTTTTATCCCTTCTATATAAATCCATCGTTTTATACCCCTCGCCTAAAACCTTCTCCATTTCCAATAAGCGTTTTTCTTGTGTTTCTTTGCGTTTTGCACTGTACACATATCGTGCCCAATCCTTTTGATATCCAGGGGTTAATTGATTATAGGCATTTAGTATTTCTTCTTTTGACTGTAAATATTGCCTAATATCTTCTACATTTGCAATATAATCGTCGACACATTGGCTGTTTGCACTTGTTAACTTTTTCGTTTTCCTAGGTGCTGATTTGAGACCCACAACCGTAAACACATCATTTAAACTTACCATTCTCGAAAATTTCAAATTACCTCCAGGTACATATCCATCCTCATCTAGATTAATTTCTTGTAAAAAACGGTCTCGGTCAATGTATTCCTTGTATTGTGGATTATTCTTTTTTGGATACGCAAAGAATAAATAACCATTGTTCTTAACTATTTGTTTTTCGGTTATGAACTGTAAGTTTTGGAGGAATTCCTCTATCGAAAAAATGAACTGGAAAACGAGATCATATTGCTCCTGCTTCATCATCGTATCATATTCCAATTCATTGAAATCCTTTATGTCTTCAGGCTTGTTCAAAATCAGCTTTGTAGGGTATTTTGTTAAATTTAGTTTTTCAATCACTGTTTTGGGTGCACTCATAGTATATCCAATTTCCCTTCTATATTTATTTGTTAAATTTAGTTTATCATTTTCTTAATCAATAAACTTTTTTTGAATCTGTCTTTTGTTTTGGAGTACACCAATGCGAATAGCCTATTAGGATGGAGTAGAATGTATATAACACAACAATATAGAAAAACACCCTTTATAAAAGAAAAAATGTTTGGAGTAAGTCCCAAACAGATTTATTGAATGGTGTGTTGTGGTGCTACTTCTTTCCGGTTGCCTTTTTTAATTAGCAAAAATAAGGACAGTGCTCCAATATCACATACAGCAATAACAATTGCCATTGGCAATGCAGTGTGGCTGCCGCCAATTCCAACAAGTGGCGCTGCGATTGATCCGAAAATAAACGGCAAGAGTCCAAGTAAAGCCGATGCACTTCCTGCTGCATTACTTTGATTTTGCATGGCTAAGGAAAAGGAAGTAGTACCTACTATCCCTACGCAAGAAACTACTATGAATAGAGAAGGGATTACAGCAATTAAACCTCCTCCAGTCAGGATGACTACAAGGAAAATAGCCCCGCCAACAGCAGCTAAACTTATCCCAAAGATAAATAACTTTAGCTCAGAAATTTTTCCTGCAAGCCTCCCCGTGACTTGCGAAGCGATAATAATCCCAATCCCATTTATCGCAAATATAACACTGAATACTTGAGGAGAAACCCCATAGATCTCCTGCAGCACGAACGGAGAACCGGAAATATACGCGAACATCGCGGCGGAAACAAATCCTTGTGAAAAGGCAAAACTCATAAAGTCACGATCTTTCAATAAGCGAAGGTAAGCGGAGAAAGTGTGGGAGAGATTCCCTTTTGCTCGCCTTTCGATTGGCAATGTTTCCTTTAATCCAAATACAACCGTAGTCCACATAAGTATTCCGATAAAGAATAATACGATAAATACTCCGCGCCAAGAAACGAAATGAAGAATTTGCCCCCCAACAATCGGTGCCAAAATTGGTGCTGCGCCATTCACAAGCATTAATAGCGCAAAAAATTTGGTTAGCTCGGTTCCGGAAAACATATCCCGCACAGATGCCCGAGCAATGACAATGCCAGCAGCACCAGATGCCCCCTGGATAAAACGCAAAATAATAAGCATCCAGATAGAGGAACTCACCGCACATAACAGGGACGCAATGGCATAAAGAATGAGGGTCATTAGCAATGGTTTTCTCCTTCCCTTGACATCGCTTAGCGGGCCAATAAAAAGCTGTCCTGCTGCCATCCCAATAAGACAGGCTGTCAGGCTCAACTGTGCAACGGAGGCACTAGTTTGAAGTTGTTTTGTTAAGGTTGGCAGTGCGGGTAAATACATATCAATCGATAATGGACCAAAAGCGGTAAGCGATCCTAATATAAGCGCTAATTTTAGCCGCCTTAAATTCGTCTGCCCTTTTATTTCTAGTATGTCATGATTATTTTTCATCGAGCTAATACATCCTTCTTTTCTTTAAGTAAAAATATCAAGTAGCACATGTACACGCATCTTTTAGGTTGCCACTTCATTTATTTTATTTTTGATAATTCCATCTATTCCCTTAATTCTAATATATCTCTCTTATAAAAAGCAAAAAAAAGAATCCAATGTACGGATCCAGTTAGATAGCTTGAATACCTAATGATAAACTAAAGCGTATTGTTATGTGAAGAACAGGAATAACCTCTTCTTGTGTCCGACGATTACTCTCCTGCCCCTTTATCGTTTTATGACAGCGATTCTTCCTTATCCTTCATTCACCAAATTTTATGGCCTCGTTTCTAAATAGACGATCATATTTCTCATATTTATCCCATTGCTTTAAGTGCTTGGCAAAGCATTTGGCTTTATAAAATTTATGATATGAATTTACTTCACCCTCGATTTTTTTAAAAGCATGTTCAATATTGGAATACCTTTCCAACCATGGCACACCAGTTAATAGAAAGGTATTTTTAATATCGTCCATTATCTCTTCCATATTTTTTCCGTCCGAACAAAACCACCAAGTATTATCTTTTTGCCATTTTTGACTGCATAATTCCATTTGTAACTGACACTCATCATACGTTGGAAATTTTTCTCTTCGGTTGTTCTCATTCCAGATGGGAGGAATAAAGTTAAAATATATTCCAACCATAGCATTTAAAGATTGAGCTGACCAACCTGATAAGTCAGAAATATAATTTCCAACATGATCTAAATTCAATACCCAAATACATTCTTTATGGAGGGCATAATAATTACGGCAATTCATGCTAATAAATCCGTATTCTCGTAATATAGGTAATAGAATCCGTTTAATCTTTCTATCCACTTTATTGCGAATCATCATATTTTTCCCTCCCTGATTTGGTTTTTTTAGTTTAAACGGCCATTATTAAATTCTAATAACGGCTGTTTATCATTAATCTATTTCCATGTCATAAAAATCTAAAGATAACCTATTCCATTTTTTGTATTTTTCTACATTTACAATATTACCTTGGAATAATTTTTTACTTGTTTTTACATCATATACATTTAAAACGCCTGCAGTTTTACCTTGTAAATAAGGTATGCACAAGTATAGCTTTTCATTTTTAATGGCATAAATCGACGTATCGGCATTCTGTCTGTTTATACTAAACTCATTTTCTACGCGTTGATTGATGAAATTATAGGCTGTAAGTTTTAATTCATTTGGATTCATTGTAACAAAATAGATAACATCTCCATGAAAAGATACCAGCTCTTCTATGTTTATTGTTTTTGGCAGTTTAATGAGTTCTTTTTTGGAAGTTTCGGTGTTGTAAGCAATTAACTCTCTATTAAGAATCTGGTCTCTACCTCTGCTCGTAGTTTTCATTAAAGAAATATTATATAATACATATTTACTTGGATCTGAGATGTTTGTATCTTGTAGATTTTGAATATTAATATAAGTATTTTTTTGTAGCCTTTGATTCGAAACCCCTGGTTGGATTGTTTCATCTTTTACAAGTTTTTGATTAGTAATGTCAACCGTATATACATGTATTTCATTGAAGTCATTTTCTTTAGATGCTACGGTATTTTGGGTAGCTATTTTCAATTGCTTTCCCACAAGTTGGACATCATCCACCGTAACATAATGATTTTGTTTTGAAAGAGGAATATGAATTTTCGTATTCTTTTTATCTTTTTTCTTCAGCAAGGAAATTTCAAGATATGGATTTTTAGTACTTCCGCTCCAGTTAGAGGAGGTGTCCGCATAAATAAGCCAAACTTTATCCTGATAAAAGGAATTTTCCTCCATCTTTCCTCGCATAAAATTCTTATACTGTTTCCTTAACTCTTTCATTCTCTTTGTACCATTATTGAATCTATCTAAAAATGAAACTTCACTGCTATAAACTGTTCCATTCCATGACAAATTAAAGTTTTCATGACCATTCCCTAAACCATAACCTCCAGTGATTTGAAGGGTTCGGATTTCTTTCGCGTCTCCGCTTTCCTTTTCTATTTTAAAATGTGGAAATGGACTCGCTGACACTGCTGAATAAATATAGAAAGTGCTGAGAGTTAAAAGTAAAACTGCTACTATAACAATCGAACTAATATACCGTTTCATATTACCCTCCTAAACTGTTACCTTATTCTTTAGTAAATAGCCGCTTACGGACAAGGAACCAAATAATACAATCAAAGCAGTAATAATGGACAAACCAAGTACTTCAATCGGATAAAAAATTCTATTTTTTAATACTATTCCTGCTACTATAAATGGAGAAAATAAAACAACGGCTGCTACAGCACAATAAACAATCCCCAAAATAATCCCTTTCAGACGATAACTTCTTTCAAATAATATTCCTGTAAAAATAATGAAGATGCTGACAAGTCCTGCACCGTAATAAATAACAAAATTGAAAAAAGAATGAGGAATGATCAAACTCATATATTCATTTGATCCAAGTAACGCTCTTATCCCCAAGTCATATTTTAATTCGCTAGGTACAATCCCTTTAAATAAGGCATTCTCAAATGGGAGTATGATGAGTTGAAAGGCAATTAGCCCTAGTACGTATAAAAATATCGCTGCAGCTTTGGATAACAAAAGATTGATTCTTGAAGTTGGGAGCATAAGCAAGCGATAAATAAAGGTGTTTTTCCCAAACCAATCCCGATACCAAATCAAGAAAATATACAAACCAAGCACCACTGCACAGATAGCTATTGGCCCCATAAACCATAATGATTTTGAAACAATTTCAAAACTCGCGTACCCATTTTCCTTTACAAATTGTGCCGGAGTCATCGACATCTCTGCCATCATCTTATTTGCTCTGTGTGTAAATGAAAATGATGTTACAATAACACCAGCAAATTGCAGCACGAAGGTAATAAGTAATAGGACAAAGAAAAATTTTCGAAAACGATTCATTTCAAAGTTTACTAGCTTTAAAAACTTATTCATGGCTGATACACCTCTCTCATGACATCCACAACTGATTTCCCTTCGGTAAGCCTAATTTCCTCTGTATGGAATTCTTTTAAAACCGTTCCGTTATCCATTAGTACAACCTTATCTATTAAATGCTCAATATCATTAATCTCATGGGTAGTAATAAGAACCCCTCTGTCTTCCACAAGACGGCTCGTGAATACCTCAGCAATTTGCTCTCTACTAAAAATATCAATTCCAGAAAATGGCTCATCCATTAAAATATAATCCACATCTAAACAAAGACCTAATAACAAATTCACTTTCGCAACATTTCCTTTTGACAATTCAGAAACTTGGTCACTTTTATCTAATTTAAAAAAAGTCAATAATTCATCTGCTCTAGTTTGATTCCAGCTATGATAGAAGTCATTCATAAATACCATTGCCTCATGAATGGTCATCTTGGGCGGAACAGTTATTGCATCAGGAATGAACGTTATTTTGTCATAGCTGTTTTTATTTAATTTTTCCCCGTCGATAAGAATACTCCCGCTTTGGATAGGTGTAAGACCCAAAATGGCCTTCAATGTCGTCGTCTTCCCTACACCGTTTATACCAATTAGACTAGTAATTTCACCTTTATTTACCGTAAAAGAAACACCATTTAGCACTTTTTTACGTCCAAATCTTTTCGTCACATTTTGTAATTCAATCACTCTATTTCCTCCCTTCCAATGTTGGCTGACTGGTATTTTTCTTTTACAATGTGCAGCAATTCGTCCACTGGAACATTGATTGGTCTTATCGATTGAATGAATGAATCCACAGCTTCCATGATGAGCTCTGAACGAACCTTATTTAATATCGACTCATCGCTTGTAATTCGACTTGGAAAGTTTTTTTCAGTATGAATCAACCCTTGCTCCTCCATTTCTTTATAGGCTCTTTGCGCGGTATTCGGATTAATTTTCAACATGGATGCAAGCTCTCTTCTCGAAGGAATTTCTTGACCGCTCTCGAGCATACCAATGGCAATCTGTTCCTTGAAATACCGAACAACCTGTACATACACAGGATCACGATTATTAAAGTTAATCTTCATAGAAACAACTCCTGTTTAGTGTGTGTATTATATAGTTCATACACTAAAGGTAAAACAAACTATGTATTACATGATTAATACACCTTTTGTGTGTATTATATGGTTCATACACATGCGTGTCAACCACTTTTTAACAATTACGTTTTTATTTGTTGAAAAGATACACACTATGTAATCTATAATAGCGTATAGAATTACTACTCTTATATCCCCCTAAAAAAGAATCCAGAGTAAGAAACTCTGAATTCTTTCATAAATAAACCTTAAGAAATAATCATATTATAATTAATACACCGTACCAGAATGAGGCTATAAAAACGCTAATCCTGTTTTATCAATGTGTAGAGATTGGAAGATGCAGGACTATAGAGGAAATTATGAATGCCAATGAAGGTTTTCATGAGATCATAGTCCAGGCGAGTAATAACCCTGTCATGATTGATATTGTAGACTGTATGCAATCCATCATCTATCTTTTTAGACATACCGTTGTATATTACAATCGGCCGTTCTTAATTGACGAACTTGAAAACATTTATAAGGCAATTAAAGAAAGGGACGGAGAAAAAGCAGAAAGTCTTATGAAAGAACATCTACAGTCCGACTTAGACTTTTGCATCCACTTATTTGGTGACGGTGAAAACAGATAGAATATGCAAAATAAGAAAAATTAGCATGAAGATGTGTATCTCATGCTAATTTTTTTTGATTTTTTACTTCCAATCTAAACTTGTTTATTTCTTACTAAGCACCTTTTAATGTTACTGCAGCTTCTTTTAGGCAGCTTTGTAAAATTTTTAGATTTGCCTTTTCATTTTTAAGAATAATGGTTTGATAGTCCGGCAGTATGGCTTGGAGAGGAGACAGCTTTTCTTCTCCGCAAATGTCCACCCCCTCTACTTTTTTAAACTGAAGGATAGACGTTAAGTAGTGGATTAACATATCGACTGTCATCACACCTTGATCCCAGTTTGTTTGAACCTCGTTTGTATTTAAGACATCTTTATCAATACTTATATATACGTTATCGGTTGGAATAGCAGATAGAATAGCTGTTGTTGAATAGGTTTGTTTATCCTTGAATGAATATACAGATATACGCGGGTTATGAATACTCGCCACTTGCTGGACAGTGGGACCAATAATGACGACTTTCTTCAAGAGTGGGTTGTTGGAAAGAGCATAAGAGACCCACGATCCACAAGAGAGCAGACGATCTCCTTGGTGCTGGCTAAGGTCAGGGTGATTATCGAATAACACTAAAGTAAATGGTTTTTTCATTTCTTTTAATAATAAATAAGTAACATAATGATAGTTTCCACTACCAATAAACGTAATTCCTCTTCGCTGTCTTTTTTGCAAAAAGCTATACAGCCTGGTGATAGAATCTTCTTCACAATACAGATTAACATGTTTTAATTGCTGAACATTAATGTTTTCATGTGGAAATTGTTGAAGTTTTTGCTGTGTAAAATACGTTTCGTCAAAGTTCATGATGGTTATTTCTTTATTTAATAATCCCATCATCTTTCATCTCCTATTTTTTGATCATAAGAGATTGGATTTAACACGAGCATTTTTTAAGAGAGTAATATTGAAGTTGAGGTGAAGTCAGCGCTGCATGTCATCCAATCTCGCAAAATCTCAGAAATGGCAAAAATGCTGCTGAAATGAACTTTTATCTATATTATAAGATTTTAGGTGTATAAGGTAAAAAGATTTGCATATGGGATGAAGGGTCAGGTCCCATATTTTGATACTATAATAGTAGTACTTTTATAAGAGGTGATGGAAATGGATTGGGCAACTTTTGAAAAGAGAGTGTATGAACGAATGGAGTTGGAGCATATTCCAGGGCTGGCCATTGCAGTCAGTAAGAATGGTAAGATTCTATATGAAAAAGGATATGGGGTACAAGATCTGGAAACACAGGAGTTAGTCAATACGAATACTATTTTTGGCATCGCTTCTGTTACGAAATCTTTTACTGCACTTGCGATTTCCATTTTAGAAACGGAAGGAAAACCTTCCATAGAGGATCCGGTTACGAAATACTTGCCTGAATTCAGCATACCTACGATAACAGAGATGGATTCTATTAAAATTCACCATTTGTTAACCCATTCTACCGGTTTGGCACCGTTAAAACGGAGAGAGGAATTAAACAAGCTTGAAGAGCATTTGGATTACTTGGCTGGGGATGACCACGATATATTGGGTAGTCCTGGAGAATATTTTAGCTATTGTAATGATACCTTTCTATTACTTGGCGCTATTATTGAAAACGTTACCGGATGCTTATTCAGGCGTTTTGTTACGGAACGAATACTCACCCCATTGAAAATGTACCGCTCCACTTTTAGCCTGGAAGAATTAGCTAAAATGGACAATGTTTCTACTCCATATGTTTTTACAGATGGCCACTATCAAAAGCAGCCCTGGCCACCTCTGGGGAACTATGAGGTTGGCGGCGGTATCCGTTCGACAGTTCATGATTTACTGAAATATGGATTCATATATATTAATCAGAAGCAAGATATCCTTCCAACGGGATATATTGAAAAGATGTGGAAACCCGTTATTCAATATGCTACGAATTCCTATTACGGCTATGCTTTAGAGGTGACCCCTCATTATCATGGCGTTACCTTAGTGGAACATGGCGGCGGTCAACCTGGTGTTTCATCTAATTTTGGTTTTGTTCCGGAGGAGGGGCTTGTTGCAGTAGTTTTAACAAATGTGTCCGGCGCTCCGGCCAGGGATATTTGGTTGGAAGCAGTAAATACAGCCCTTGGGATTACCCTTGAGGAGAAAAGAAGTGTGGAACCTATTGCAGAAAATGTTTCGGAAGAAGAATTGATGTCTTATGTTGGAACGTACCAATCCAAAGAAGGTTCACATTTAGAAATTCGTTTGGAGGATCATCGTTTGTACGCAATAGTAGAAAATGATAAATGGCCATTAGAAGTTGGAGAAAATCAAACCCTTGTTAGTGAGAATGGCAGAGTTATTCGATTTTATTTTAATAAACAAAATGAATCATGGGCAGCCTTTTTCGGAATGAGGATGTTATTGAAGACAGAGTAATGGCGGTGGGATGAGCCAGTTTTTAGCCTGGCTCTTTATTATAGCTTTTAAAAAGTTTTCTTCCTGTTTAGCCCCGGGTTTTTTCCTTACTTCTTTTTGGGCACCTATCTCCCTCTTTGGTGACAGGGTGCACCATTCCAATCTATTTCTCGTTCAAGCACCTATCTGCTGATAGCTTTCTCGTTTTCCCCTGTTATACATGGCTGGCATCAACTCGTATCTCCCCTGTGATAATGAGATTCTCATTTGCCAGTGATTGAGCCTCTCCTACCTTTCCATTGTTGGCGATTCTTGTATGTAGTCAATTTTTTATAGGAGGCGTATAATCTTTTTGTATGTAAAAAATGAAGGAGGAATCTTCATGGGTGAAATATCACGAACCCGTTCTGTATTGTTGATATCATTTCTAGTGCTCGTATGGGGTTTGTGCTGGCCTATATATAAAGTTGCATTAAACTACACACCGCCTATCTTATTCTCTGGAATGCGAACTTTATTAGGAGGAATTTTACTCCTGATTGTAACGATTCCAAGATATAAATTAATCCATCTGAAAGAAAATTGGCCCGTATATTTGATCTCCACTATTTTTAACGTCATTTTGTTTTTCGGCCTGCAAACCGTTGGATTACAATACTTACCATCTGGCCTATTTTCCGTTATTGTCTATTTCCAGCCAGTTTTAGTCGGATTTCTTGCATGGTTATGGCTTGGTGAAAAAATGTCTGGATTAAAAATTTTAGGTCTGATTCTAGGTTTTCTTGGCGTCGTGGTTATTAGTTTTAAAAGCTTAAGTGCTACAGTTTCTGTTATTGGTGTTGTTTTAGCGCTTATCACAGCTATAAGCTGGGCGATTGGGACAGTATTTTTGAAAAAGTCAGGAGATAAGGTTGATGCCATTTGGCTTGTTACAATCCAATGTTTAGTCGGCGGATTCGTTATGTCAGTTGTAGGAGTAGATACAGAAAGCCTAGCTGCCATCCACTTGTCCTTACCTTATATTTCCGGTTTACTATATGGGGCTATCTTCGGAATACCGTTGGCTTGGCTAGCATATTTTGTCTTGGTACGTTCCGGTGAAGCCAGCAAAGTGGCAACCTGCACATTTTTAGTTCCACTTATCGCTTTAGTGGTTGGAACCATCGTTCTTCATGAACCAGTTACGATGAATTTAGTTATTGGACTTATTCTTATTGTTTTCAGTATTTATTTTGTCAATCGCACACCCACAATGCACAACGTTGCAGATATTCAGATCAACTCATCTAAATAAACTGCAGTTTTATAATGATAAATTAAGAGATACCTATATTGTCATAGGTATCTTTTTTGTACGGTGCCAGGCACCAAAAAAGGGACACTTTATGTCCCAATTTTGGTGCCTGGCACCCGTCATTCGTTTAGTTGTGCATTACCCAGATGGAGCCGAGGACGATGGTTAATGCGATGATGATGCTGTATATGATGTTTCCGATTTGAACGGCGGAGTTGTCGCTTTCTTTAATATGCATGAACATGAAGAGCTGCATGCCAGCTTGCATGAAAGCTAAGACGCCGATTATGCTCATAATTGCTGGTTTTGGCAGACCAGAACGCAGTGCCACAATCGCAGCAAGTATGGTCATCGCTAACGATAGAAGGAAACCAATAATATGACCAATTGGATATTTAGTATGCCCGTGTTCCATTATTGTATCAGCCCTCCTAAATACACAAATGTAAAGATGAAGATCCAAACAACATCAAGGAAATGCCAATAAAGGCTAATGATAAAGAATTTTCTAGATGTCACTGGGTTTAGACCGTTTCTAACCACCTGGATAATCAGTAAAATACCCCAGAGGATCCCCAATGTAACATGGGCACCATGTGTACCAAGTAGGACAAAGAAGCCAGATAAGAAAGCACTTGTTTGCATGGTGGCTCCTTCGTGTACATAGTCAATGAACTCATGCAATTCGAAGTAAATAAAGCCGGCACCCAGAAGTAAGGTTATGATAAACCATGCTAGCATTGCGTTTTTATTATGGTTTCTCATGGAAAAAATAGCAAGACCACAAGTGAAACTACTGACTAAAAGTAATATAGTTTCTATCATAACATCTTTTTCTTTAAACAAATCCAGTTGACTCGGTCCCCCCGCGGTCATTCCGGAAAGGACAAAATAGGTGGCAAAGAGAGTCGCAAACAATGCGATCTCCGCTCCTAAGAAAATCCAAAAACCAAATATATTTAATCGACTTTGTTCTGATTGATACTCTAACGGTAAAGAAGTGTCTAAATGATCACTCATACTACCTCACCCCTTGCAGCTTCTTCCGTTTCCAATATTTCTTTCACCGGGATATGATGGCCTTTATCAGGATCAAAAGAACGCCATGCTAGACATCCAAGTACAATGATTAATCCAACAATCGCAAGCCACCACCATGAGAAGACAAGTCCGAAGCCCCCAAGTCCAAAACCAACTGCGGCAACGAATGGCATACCTGTATTATTCGGCATATGGATTGGCTTCACATCTACTTTTTTATATAAAGGTGTTTTCTTTTGTTTCATATTCCAATAGGCATCGATCTCTTCTGCAACAGGAGCTACAGCAAAATTGTAATGAGGAATAGGAGTTGGTGTAGCCCATTCCAATGTACGACCATCCCATGGATCTCCTGTAACATCCCGCTCACCATGGCGAATACTGTATGCTATGTTCCATACAAGAACGAGGAAGCCGATACCCATTAATACACCGCCGACTGTGGAAACCATATTTAAATTATCCCAGCCAAGTCCTTCCTGATACGTATACATACGGCGAGTCATACCTTTTAAACCAAAATTAGATGAAACACCAGGTTGACCGCCGCCATGTTCCACTAAGGTAACGCCATGATAATGAGGGGTCACCTCTAAAGCATAGCCGTAATAGGAATTCGTAGCATATTGAATAACGGGTTTCCACATCTTTTCAATATATCCCGTTGG
>Ga0224736_1043_pt1 | contig 38270 bp, 42 predicted proteins | sample IA12soil_MG_GH6A_FD_161628 | JGI IMG/M metagenome (GOLD analysis project Ga0224736, IMG submission 161628) | Enriched cells from agricultural soil in Iowa, United States - IA12soil_MG_GH6A(-) | ecosystem: Environmental > Terrestrial > Soil > Agricultural land | place: USA: Iowa | collected 2017-05-08
CTTTTTTAAAATAACTTTTTCGTATCAGCGACAGATATTAATTATACTTACATCAAACCATTTTGTCAACTTTTTAAAGTTGTTAAGGTTTTAATTAATCGCTCTCTCTTAGCGACTTTATTATATTACTATTATTTTTTCATAAGGTCAATAGTTTTTTAGATAACTTTTCACTACCATCAAATGACACGCATTTAATTCCTGTAAACAAAAAAAGATTATTCCTATTACTACTAGAATAACCATACTATTTTTATTCAATTTATATAAACTAATTTTTTTGTAGAATATCCATTACTTCAAACTCTACATTGGTAAACATATAGATAGAAAGAATAATAAACAAAATCCAGAGTAGATGAATGATGATTCCGATAATACTACATATAAACCCTGATGTTGCAAGTCCCCTTCCATTTTCATTTGTTTCCTCGATTTCTTTTATTCCTATTCTTGAATATATTATTCCGATAACACCAAGTACTACTCCAATAAAAGGTATTACAATCGAAAGTATTCCAAGCGTTAAAGAGATTACTGACTTGCTGTTTGTTGTCCGACCCTTTTCATCCATATACAGATCCTCCCTTTCTCTTTATATAAAAAAGAACTTATCGTATTTATCACACTCAAAAGAAATTGTGTAAAAATAATGCAACATGAATCCTTTATGGTTATGAAATTTACTTAACTTTATACCACTCGTTGGTTCACCTATAATTCATACGTGCCAGTTATTAAAAAGTTTCATGAACACACAAGGGTCAGAGTATAATTTCGGATTTAAGGAACAAAACAATAGCAGCGAGTTCCAAAGGATCTCCAATTTCATTCATTATTCAATGATCTAATTTTATTTTTCACATGATACAGTGATGTTATAGGTTCTCCATCAAATTTCAATCATTATATGCATACCTGGAAGCTTAGCTAGATCAAGAATAGAGATATCTGCTCCTAAATCTTCCTCTCTATTGCTTCTTTTCTAAACTGCATTATCCCGGGATTCTCCACTACAATCACGTCGTGTTCTAAATGGTCCCCGATAAATATAATTTCCTGTGGTGAAGCATTCAACATTGCTAAAGCTCTCTTAATAATATGTATATCCGGTTTCTTTATCCCTTCCCACTTTGAGACCAAAGTAACTTCAAAATATTTCTTAATTGCAAGGGCCCTTAGTTATTCTTCTGAAATTGTCCTTTTCCGTTGTAATGATGCCTAAATTCATATTCATACTTTTTAATTATATTAATGCGATTACGAAAAGGAACACAATGATATTTAAATGTACCAATATAGTCATGAAGTAATTCTTGCTATGATATATCTGTAATTTTATATTCATCCACTATTGTAGATACACCTTATGCTTCGTATACGTGCCCATGATTATCTCATTTTAAAATTCCAGTTACTCATATTTCCTTTGAAACAGGACTTAACACTTTTTCGAACCTGTCATATTGTCCATTAATAAACAGTTTTCATCTAAATCAATATTACTGCACTCACCATGATACTCCTATTGCTGTTCATTTCTCATTCTTTTTTTATTTACGATTGTTTCTGCACACCTTCTATATATAGGAAAAACTGCTAACAATGTTTTTTAAATGTTAAAGGAAATATCAAACGTCCTTAAAATAAAGGAATGTCACATAAAAAGAAGACGCATTCTTTTTATTGAATAGCGTCTATTTGTATTTTTACATCATTATATTTTTATTCTAATCAATATTACTACTGGTTCTCTGTTCAATAGACAAAGGATCCTACTTGTTCCGGATAACAGGTTTATTTTTTATATCAATGAGTTTTTGTTTAGAATTTGAACTGGAAGCAATCAACGAAGCGACAATTGCAATTAAAACCCCCAATGCACCAAACCAAGTAATAGAGGTCAGTGATACTTTCTCTACAAATATACCCCCAACTCCTGCACCGACTGCCATTGCTAATTGCATGATGGATTGATTAAAGCCCAGCAATACACCTGATAATTCTGGTTCAATAGTGGCTAAATGAAATTGTTGTGTCGGACCAGTTGACCATGCCGCAAATGACCATAATATTAGTATAACTAATACCCCAAATAAGGAATGCGTTACGAATGACAACAAAATGAGCATAATAATGTGTATTGCCATACCACCAACCAACGTAAAGGATACACCCCAGCGGTCAGTGCTATATCCACCGAACTTCGATCCAACTAAACTAGCTATCCCGAATATGAGTAGCACTCCACTAAGCAGATTTTCACTTACTCCTGAAACATTAAGCAGGTACGGAGAGAGATAAGTATAAGCGATAGAATATCCTCCGAGCCAGAAAAAAGTGATGGATAATCCAATCAACACTTTTGGCCTCCTGAAAAGCGACAACTGCTGAGATAACGGTATCGGTTTATCCCCCTTAGTATATGGAAGCGTAAAGAAGATAACCAGCATTGCTACTATTCCTAATAAAGCAATTCCCCCAAATACAGACTTCCAGCCAAATGCTTCAGCTGCTACTCTTCCAAGAGGAACACCAATAATGAGTGACGCTGTAAACCCCATGACTACGGTAGCAATGGCACTCGCCTGCTTACCCACTGAAGCAATCTTGGCTGCAATAGTTAATGCATTCACAACTACCATACCTGCTCCAAGCGCCATGATTACTCGTGCAACAATAAACCATTTATAACCAGGCAAAATAGACGCTAAAATATTCCCTATAATAAATAGTCCCAGAGAAAAAAGCATTAATTTTCGTCTATCCATACTTGCAGTCAAAGCCATAAGAATTGGTGTGAAAATAGCATATACGAGTGAGAAAATCGTTATTAGCTGACCCGCAGCAGCTAAAGTTATCCCAAGTGTATGAGCAATATTATCCAAAATACCGGATATTATATACTCTGATGTTCCCACTAAAAAGCTGATAATAGCTAAAATATAGATTTTCCAACTGTTAGACAAATTCGTTCACTCCTTAAATTATATAAATTTACATATTGCGAAATAACGATATGTTTATTTAAAAATATACAAATCGAAATATGTCGATATGTATGTGTTAAAAATAAACATCATAGATGTTTATTTTTATGATAATAAAATCGTTTCATATCTCTTTTTTTAGGAAGTCAGCAATTTTACTAATGGCAACTTCATCTCTTTTGTAGTACGTATACTTTCCTATTCGTTCCGCCTTAATAAGACCTGCTCTTAACAGTATGGTGAGATATTGGGAAGCCGTTGATTGTGTCATTTTTAATTTATCTGTTATTTGACTAACACACACCCCTGTTACGTTCATATCAATCCCTTCATGGGGTATAAAATAACGATCAGGCTCCTTCAGCCATTGCAAAATTTGCAACCTTGATTCATTGGATAATGCTTTGAATATTTCAATCGGTTCCATACAAATTATTATATCGTGATATCTCGATATGTCAAATAATTTATCCATTGTTCTCTATATGACTCTTTTCATAGTATGTGCATACTCTGAATAAGCGAAGTTACTCTGTTTAGAAAGTAGGTGACACCATGAATCCAGCATTGGATTTATATTTACGTTATTACAGACCCGCTTACATTCCATACCCTTATTATGACACTTATATGGGATACGTATATCCGAATTATGAAGTTATACCTTTAAACACTATAAACAATTATTGGAATGATTATGATTTAATCTATTTCAATCCCGGCGGTCAACACCCATTCGTACCTTTTACGGGCTACTAAAGGAGTATCGCAATCTGAACTTATACTCGAAGCCATTACTGTACGGGAATCTTTATACAATACCCTAAGACAAATGTCAGAAGAAGAAGTATGCAAGCCTTTATCTTCTAATGGGTTATCCCATTGTCCACATACAGGAGAACCCTATTCTCTGCTATAGATTGTGAAAGATTTTATCCAACATGATGAACACCACACCAAATAACCCATTATTTAAGCAAACTTGCTTAAAGGTGAAACCTATACACCTGTGAATTGCTGATAAAAAATAGAGCTGCCGATTTATCCATCTTCAGCTCTTTAACCTTCCATACTATTTTTAACAACTAGACCCAATTATCATCCGAATTGTCATCCCAACCACCAAAATCATTGTCATCTTGCTGATCCTTGGGATCATAATCAACTCTGTCGACATTACGATTGTCATTATCCTGATTCCAATCCTCCTGATTACGATCCTCAGGAGGATTATCCATTCCCTCTCGCAATTGATTAATCTCATCCTGCTGCAATATGTTCTGATTTTCTAATTCTCGTAACAGCTCATGATCTTCTAAATTTTGCATTGCATGATATTGATCAAAGCCAATACGACCCTGTTCTAATAAATAAGTCAGTAATGCTCCCGTTGCTAATCCACCTGCAAAGGAACCAAATCTTCCGAATCCTGAGCCTCCCCAAGAATTGATTGGCCCATAATCATCAGGACGCCCATTATAATTATTTCTTCTTGGTTCAAATACTTGTGGTCGATTTCTTTGGGTTAACGGTCGGATTATCAAAAAATAGATTAACAAGATAATGATAATAATAAGAAAAAACAACCTGTCGTGCCCCCTTTAAATGTCATATATAACTGCCTTTTTTTATGATTTCCATCTTTACTTAATTATGAACATAATATTTTTCGATTTTCTAACAAAAAAACCATTCGTAAAAACTAGCTCTACGAATGGTTATAAGATCAATAATAATTCAGTAGTTGTTGCTTGTGCCGAATCACTCGGAATAGTTGTTACATATCTATTCTGTTTTGTTGTGCATTTAAAATGGATACCATGACCGTTATACCAATGGTGCCAGCAACTTTCTGGATTAATTGCGTTAAACAATTCCATCTTGCGTTGACGAATTGCAAAAAAATAAGTGCTGCAAATCTGATAATATTTGTGCCATAACCGTTGTACTTGTCCATTCTAGATGATCAGATACACAAGACATGTAAACAACACCACCAAGACCCATTGCCGAAAATATTAGGGACAGAACATCAATCGAAACATGACGTGTCTCATTAACAATCGGTAAAAAGGTGAGCCCGAGATAAGGTACATTATTACTAAAAGGCTACACTACTGAAATATTTAACAAGTACATAAATGGTAGATTGAATTGTCGACAATCTACAAAATCGGTGATATGATTTAAATGTAATAGTTAATAATGTTGGCCTTTAAGGAGGATATATAATATGACAAATTTAGATGGCAAAGTTGTAATTGTAACAGGCGGTGCATCCGGTATAGGACTGGCAACTGCAAAAGCTTTTTTAGATAAAGGTTCTAAAGTTGTAATTGGTGACTACAACAAAGAAGCAGGGAAAAAAGTAGAAGAAGAATTAAAAGCAGAATATGCGAATGTTTTATTTGTTCCCGTTAATGTGGCCGAAGAAAAATCTGTGGAAAACCTTGTTTCAGTAACTGTAGAACAATTTGGACGTTTAGATGTAATCTTTAATAATGCAGGTATCGGAGTTCAAACTCCCACTCATCAACTAACGGACGAAGAGTATAAGAGAGTTATAGCGGTTAACCAAGATGGTGTATTTTATGGCATCAAATACGCCCTTCGCGAGATGCTCAAAACTGGAGGCGGTTCCATTATTAACACTTCCTCTATTTTGGGAACAGTTGGTGAACCTACGTCTATTCCGTACGCAGCAAGCAAAGGTGCTATTAATTTAATGACTAAATCTGTAGCATTGGAATATGCCGATCGTAATATTCGAGTAAATGCCGTTGGCCCAGGATTTATTGAGTCAGGATTAGTTAACAAAGAAGCACTTGGTGATTTTTATGATGGTTTAGTAGCAAAGCATCCAATTGGCCGACTAGGCAAACCAGAAGAAATTGCTCATGCAGTTATCTTTTTAGCTGAAAATGACTTTGTAACTGGCACAACCATTCTAGTTGACGGTGGATATACAGCGAAATAAAAAATAATACTTTATTAAAAGGAGTGTTACCAATATGCTTTTTGAGAACAAAGTAGTTTTAATAACTGGTGCTGCTGGAGGTATTGGTATTGCCGCTGCAAAAGCATTTGCGAAAGAAGGCGCAAAACTAGCTTTAGTAGATTTGAGGAGAGAACCACTAGAACAAGCAGCTAAGTCAGTGGATGCAAAAGATATTTTATTGCTTACTGCTAACGTTTCTAATGAAAATGAAGTAAAAGAATATGTTCAAAAGACGAAAGAGCATTATGGACGCATTGATGTCTTTATCAATAATGCCGGTATTAATGGTGAATTCAAAAATATTACAGAACAAACGGAAGAGAACTTTAAAAATGTTTTCGGTGTTAATGTAATGGGTGTGTTCTTTGGCTTAAAATATGTTCTTCAAATAATGAAAGAGCAAAAAAGCGGTGCGGTTGTAAATACCGCTTCAAATGGCGGTCTATTAGGTGCCCCAGGAATGAGCGCTTATGTTGCTTCCAAACATGCTGTCATTGGTTTAAATAAAACAGCAGCACTTGAAATGGCAGAATACGGTGTACGCGTTAATGCTGTTGCTCCATCCGGTGTAAATACCGAAATGATGAGAAGAATTGAGAAGAATGCATTGGGTGATAAAGCGGATGAAGCCAGAAAAGCATTCGAGGCATCAGTTCCGATGAACCGCTATGCAACTGCAGAAGAAATTGCGGATTTAATGGTATTTCTAGCTTCTGAAAAAGCATCCTTTATTAGCGGATCCTATTACAGAATAGATGGTGGACAAGGAGCTACATCTGTTTAAGATAATAAAAGATCGTAATTGGCTTAATCGTAATTTTTTTGCGACCCCATCTCTTTATTTCAAAGAGAATGAGGTCGTATTTTATTATAATGGATTGTAAAACAAAAACCCGTAGAAAAGAAGCAAGGTGCATTTTTATTACGATATTTGATAATGCAAAACAATATGCCGATAAATGACAATCCATGCGATGGCGAACAATATTATTAAAAAAATGGTTACGATGTATAAACCTATTTGCGGAATCATCACGCCAACCATTACTCCCATGAGTCCACCCATTGAACCTGCAATGATACCATCTAGTATGGCAATTCCATCTTTAAATGGGGAACTAATTAGCCCACTAATAAAAATACCAGTGATTAACCCAACAATATAGGCTACATTTTGATGATTAATCATGATTCCACCAACAATGGTACAAAGAGCCATAGTAGAACTCATCCCCAGAGACATTGGTATCGAATGTGTCAAATTGCTATGTTGCTTGCGTAATTTTCTTAATAATATTTGATGCTCCCACAGTGTGTAAACAATATGGAAAACTAATAGAAAAATAATGACTAAAGTGATTACAACAAAAATCCATGATATACTAGCAGAATTTATTATCCTATGATCCAGTTCATGCCTCATTCATATGCCCCCTTGTACAAAGAACGGAGTAAAACACGCTGTCCATAAGATATTTATTCTATAAAAATAAAAATATCCCGTAATCGGAAATAATGATTATTTTAATAATCATCTTGTACATTTTGCAAATTTCATAAAGACAGTTCATTTAATTAAAGATTTGTACAAAACCTTGATGTAGTAAAATTAGTAAGAATCGGTCCAAAAACTCCTTCTACAAATCACTTCCCCCGTGAAAATAAAAGAAAACCATCCCTTCTCCTTTAGTCTGAAGGGACGGTTATGTATCCTATGACTAATTGAATCATAAGATTTAAGTTTCAACTGAGTCTCACTCCATTAAACCGCTGTTGAACTTGTATCATTTCTCTTAATTATGCTCTTCTTTTTTATGAGTCTATTTAAGTTTTCCGAACTTAGAAGCATTGCTGCAACAAAAATAACAATACAAATTGGGAGGATTCCGATTGTTGAATGTGATGCGATGAACCCAAGAAGCGGAGGAATAAATGTACTGCCTGTATAGGCGACTGCCATTTGATAACCCATAATGGTTTGGGAATGCTGTTTGCCAAAACGAGTTGGTGTTTCATGCAGCATACACGGAAATATCGGCGCTAACCCTAATCCAATCATAATAAACCCTACTAATGAAAAGATTGATGGCAGTGGTAGGAATAAAAATGCTGCACCTACTAATGCTATTATTTGCCCTAATCGAATAAGAGTACGATTGCCTATCTTAAAAGTAATAAAGCCTGTTATAAATCTACCAATCGTTATTCCGCCGTAATATAAGGAAACCCACTGTGCCGCCTGTGCTGCAGGTAACTCTTTGATATTTACTAAAAAGCTGCTTCCCCAAAGACCTACTGTTGATTCAACCCCACAATAAAATAAGAAAGATGCTAGAGCGAGCTTAACCCCTTTAATTTGTAAAGGTTTAACGTCTTTAGCCCTTTCATTATGATTAACTGGTTCTTCCTTTTTGCTATTAGTGTTGACCTTTGTCACAATATTCCATAAAGGCAATGTCAGAAGAAGGATGATCACTAACGAAAATTGAATTCCAGAAATAGCGAAATAGCCATTTCTCCACGAATGTTGTACCGAAATAAACTGAGCCATAATGATAGGTCCAAAAGTAGCTCCAACTCCCCAAAAACAATGTAACCAACTCATATGATGTGCCTTATAATGTGTGGCAACATAATCGTTTAACCCTGAATCAACGGCCCCTGCACCTAATCCAAGCGGTATGGCACATACATATAACCATATAACCGATGGAGCAAAATGAAATCCTAGCAAAGCACAAGCTGTCATGAATACACTAACAAATGTGACCTTGCCAGTTCCAAACTTTCTAAGCACCTTACCACTGATCAAACTGGAGATAATGGTACCGCCCGCAATAGTCATAAAAAGGAAGCCAGCCGTTTCAAGTGGTGCCCTCAAATCCGATTGCATAATAGGCCATGCTGCCCCTAACAAGGAATCTGGCAAACCTAAGCTGATAAAAGCCAAATATATGATGATTAAAAGGAATGTTGTCATATTAAACCTCGCCAATTATCCGATTTTTGATTTACTTGCTTATCCCATTCAACATGAGTTCAAGACCCAGACTTTGTAATCCATATAAATAATCTTGTTTCCAATCACTGATTGTCAGCTCAGGAATGTGTTCTAAGGGGACATATTTTGAGCTAACTATAGCGATTTTGTCTAACATTGTTATATCTACTTCATCATTACAAAAAATAATGGTATGAGGATTGATAATCGCTACAAAAGAAGCTACTAGTCTGCTAATTGCATCTATCTCATCATCTTCACAGATTTTTATTTTTTTAGATCCCATTCGACTTTTCATTGCTTGCCGAAAATTTCGGTTATTATATTGGGGAACAAATGATACCTCTCCGGAGAAACATGTGCTACCTCGAACCAAATCACTATTAATCATAATTCCTGCACCTGGACCGTTTACCCCAAAATACAGATATATAAGTGACTGCTTCTCCTTTATTCCTCTATTTGTTTTATATCCGAGAACAGCTGCGTTCATATCGTTCTCCACTGCGACAGGTATAGAAAAATAATCCTCATAATATCCTTTTAAATCAAAATGTTGAAACTGCTCGTATCCAGGTATGTAAAAAATCCGACCATTGTCAACGGCACCAGGAACGCCAATTGCGATGGAACTGATTTTCGGATATGAATTTATTATGTTTTCCATATACTTAGTTAATCCATTAAGACCATTCTCTAACAATACACTAGTGGTATTTCCCTGTTCTTTAATCTCCCCCATACAGTTAAAAACGGTATACACAGTTTCTGTTCTCTCTAAAAATATCGCAAGTCCTAATGTATGCTCAGGATTATATGCAAATCTTTTTGCTCTTCTCCCACCGCTGGAATCATCTAAACCGACAACAATAATTTCCCCATCTTTCTCCATCTGTGTTAGAAACTTTCCTATTGTCGGAAGACTTATATCTAATTGATTGCTAAGTTCAAGCTTGGTTGCACTTCCAAGTTCCAAAAGTTTAGTCCGAATACCTCGAAGAATGATCTTCTTCAGAGATTTTGGAGTAGCTAATAATTCATTCACAGGATTCACCTCTAAAAGAACTTTCAACTTATTAAATAACTTTATAAACTTCTTTAATAAGTGATAGTGCTAATATATCACATCTATTTACTGAAAACAATGAAAATTTCACATTAAAAGACTGAGACTAAACTACCAATAACGTATGTATTGATTAGAAAGGAAAATGCCTTTATAAGAACTCAAGTTATTCACGCTCTTTTTTCTATCTAGGTAAAAAACAATTTGACAGGAATGGAATAATAAGGTTAAAATAGTGACAACTACTTTGCTAAGCAAGGTAGTTGCATTTTAATTTGCTATCTTGTTTTGCAAGATAGGTATGTAGCATATATAAGAAAGGAAGCTATACTATGTCCTTACGCAGTCAATTATTAAAAGGAATATTAGATGGTTGTGTCTTAGCAGTCATCGAGAAGGAACCCGTGTATGGCTATGAATTATCAAAGAAACTTCAAGAAGTAGGACTAAGTGATGTGAGTGAGGGTACGATTTATCCGATTTTGTTACGATTACAAAAAAATGGTCTCATTAAGGGCAAAATGCAATCATCGGATTATGGTCCAAACCGAAAGTATTACTATTTAACCGAGCAAGGCAAAGAGTCACTTGATACCATCGCCTTAGAATGGAAGCAAATTGTGAATCCCGTTAATTCTTTATTTAAGGAGAGGAATATACCTTGAAGGCTAAACAATTAATTGAAGAAAATAATCAAAAACGTGAGCTTCTCACGCCCGAGAACAAACAATACTATAGTGATATGTTGGTTTACATACGTCTTAATTTGTCTTTGTCTGAACAACAATCGGAAGAAGTATTAATGGAAATGCTGGATCACCTGCTGGAGGGGCAAAAAGATGGAAAATCGGCACGAGATATTTTTGGCGATGATCCTAAGCGTTTTGCGGATGACATTATTCAAAACCTTCCCAAAGGGAAAAAGCGTGATGTTTTTCCTTTTCTTTGTGGCATCGTGCTCCATCTAATGAGTTGGATGTTCATCATTCGAGGTATTGCGATTCTAGTAACCTCACATTTTAGAGATGTAGAAACTACAGTATATCCACTGACATCTCTTATTATATTTGTTGTTATCTTGGCTGCTGTTTTTTTCGATGTATGGTTCATTTTTCGGATTATCCAACAATCTTTATTTAATGAAAATGCCAATAAAAAGAAAGATATGATGAAGTTTATAATTATGGCTTTGCTATCGATGGGTATTATTGTAGGGATAAGCTTGTTCACTCCTAAGTTTGGCCCTACCTTCCATTTTACTTGGTTAGCTTCACTGCTAACAGGAGGAAGCCTTTTAGTTATCGTATATATTATGAGAAAATCCAATGTTGGGTTTAAATAGACATGAAATGCCCACGGCCTAGTATTCTATTTTTAATAATGTCTCTCACTCCTTTACTCCTATTTAAAGAAACAAGAGAACTTATTTTAGATGATAAGTTCTCTTGTTTTCTTCTATTTTGTACATATAATGAAACTATCTAAGGATTGTTCATCTCCATCTGATGAATTCATTAACTCGTAATAGCTATTTATCAGGGTTTGCATCATTTCAGAAACGCGTGAAAATTCATGGCGGATACTATTTGCATAACTCTTCTCCCACTGTCCGTCCTGTAGATACTTTGCGTTGACCGTTAATTGTTTTCCAATTTCAAACCCAGCTTCTTCAAGTAGTCGCTGAACCTGTTTTTTATCGAATAGATTTTGGATATTACCATCGTTATGAACAAAATTTGAATAAAATGCTAGGATGGAAGCTGCATAAAAATGGGAACGCTGTTGCATGCTCGTAAAATCGAGATCCCATTCCGCAAAACATATTCTTTCCGTCATAGTACGTAGCTTTTGAAAATATTGAAGTAAATCCTTCGATCTCTTAAAATACCAGGAACAATGAGATAAGACTGCAGCATCGAATCGTTCATTTGATTCAAATTCCTTAAAATCCATGTCAAATTGAAAACGAATGCGTTTTCCCAATAAGGAATTTTTCATTCTCTCTGTAGCTTGCCTCAATGTTAATGGTGCTCCGTAGTCTGGACTTGCAATATCGATTGCGACAACATATCCATTCTCTCCTACCGCATCTGCCAGTGCAGCGGTTGTATCCCCTTGACCACATCCAATTTCTAGTACACGCATCCCTTTTTGTATCCCAAATGCTTCTACTAAATCCAAACGGTGTTGTAACTGAATTTGCTGTATGAAATCATCTTCAAATAATTGATAAGTTTCTATGAAGGCTGCTGTTTTTCCGTTACTCATAAGACCCTCCCATATTTTGTGTATTGATACATTACAACGAATGAAAGAGGTCACTCAATAAAATCTACACTAAATTATCAACCTCTGCCATTTGATCTGTTGTTAATAATAAAGTCACCATCAATTCATCGACTCCTTATTTCTATTAAACCTATTAAATCACGAAAATTTAGTATAGTAAATTTATTAATGTGAAAGTTAACAAAATATTAGCATGCATTCCCTTGAATCAACTGATTTTTATATAAATTGGAATAAAATCCATTCTTGCTTATTCATTCTTCATGTGACCCGCTCTCCATAATCTCTCCAGCGTTAATCACCAAGATGTTATCCGCCTCCCGTAAGGTATTAAGTAGATGTGCAATAACGAAACTCGTTCCACTACCCCCAGATTAGCAAGATGCGGTGCAAGTCTCGGCTGAAGCAAATCAAAGAAGACTTCCAATATCATATTAGGAGTATTCTTCAATATTTCTCAGCAGCTGTTCCTGCTTCACATAGAAAAACCCTTAAAAACAGTATCTTCCATAGCAATCTATAATGATTTCCAAACAAAAAAATGCATTTCCACAAGAGTAGAAAAACATCCTTTATAAAGACTTTTATTCTTATACTGCCACGTATGTTCTATTGTAATAAATTTACAGCCTCCATATATATAAAGATTTAGCATAATGGAACATGTTATACTGATAATGTTTTGTTTTTGACTTGTCTATTTAACAGATTCTAATAGTATGATATTATTTTTTAAAAAAAGAAGAGGTCATCATATGAAATCAACATTCCTACCAACAACTAGAACAAAAGCAATAGTCATTAATGCGCTCTTCATAGCATTAACCCTAGTAGCCACTGCGCTCATCAACATAAGGCTGCCAATAATGGGTAATGGGGGGCTAATCCATCTCGGTAATGTGCCTCTTTTTGTAGCAGCTATGATATACGGCAAAAAAACAGGCGCTATAGCCGGTGCCTTTGGAATGGGTCTCTCCGATGTCATATCTGGCTGGGCGATATGGTCACCGTTTACCTTTATCATCGTTGGTGCAATAGGCTTCGTTGTCGGACTTATTTCTGAAAAGGTTCCTGGCAATAGATATCTTGTAAACACACTTGCGGTAATATTGGCGTTAATTATAAAAATTGTTGGATACTATTTTGCAGAAGTAATTCTCTATGGAAACTGGATTCAGCCATTCGGCTCCATTCCAGGAAATGTGATGCAAATTGTTATAACAGGTATCATTGTGGTACCACTTGTCGGGCGAATTAAGAAACAGATAGCAAAATAAATAGTATAGAGATATTAACAGGAGTATTTTTCTCCTTTCTCATCGTTATCCTTTAATCAAATTGAACCGTAAAAATATTGAACAAATAAAGGGGTATAAACATTGCAAAAGATATTTCCCGCATTTTCTACATTTAAGTATTTTGAAAAGTTTTTAAAAAGTGATTATGAAATAGGTGTGTCTTTAGAAACCCATATTGGACAACTAATTAATATAAAAAAAATGGCAGAGGAGTATAACAAAAAAATTATATACCATGTGGATCTTATACACGGATTAAAAAACGATGACTATGGTACAGAATATCTGTGTCAAGAATATAAACCCTTTGGAGTTATTTCAACAAAATCAAATGTAATTTATACAGCTCAAAAGAAAGGCGTTATGTCGATTCAAAGAATATTTTTGCTTGACTCTCATGCTGTTGACAAAAGCCTTCAATTGGTAGAAAAAACGAAACCTGATTTTATTGAAGTTATACCAGGAGCGATTCCTTCCATGATTGCGGAAATAAAAGAAAGAACGCAAACTAAAATACTTGCCGGTGGATTAATTCGTAATATTGAGGAAGTCGAGAATGCTTTATCTGCTGGTGCCAAAGGGATTACCACTTCTAAAGTGGACATTTGGGATCATTTTAAATAAAATCCAAGAATACTTTCATCATGAATTATTTATACTTTATTTAATATTTGCTAATAAAAAGATCCATAACATGCATTATAAAGCGGATGTTATGGATCTTTTTTAATTTTAAATTGCTAATTATTATTTAAACATTCTTGTTGCAGCGACTGCTTTTTTCCATCCCTCATATAGCTTTTTACTCCGGTCATCATCCAGCTGTTTTGTAAAGGTTTTTTCCTTTTTCCATTGTTTTGCGATTTCTTGTTTATCATTCCAGTAGCCCACAGCTAAACCTGCGAGATATGCAGCACCTAATGCTGTAGTTTCACTTACCACTGGACGATCAACTGGAACACCAAGAATATCACTTTGGAATTGCATAAGGAAATTATTCTTAACTGCTCCACCATCGACTCGAAGTGACTTAAGATCTAATTCGGAATCAGATACCATTGCGTCTAACACATCTTTTGTTTGATAGGCTAAAGACTCTAGTGTTGCACGAATGAGATGTTCTTTAGTTGTTCCTCTAGTAAGCCCGAATACTGCGCCACGCGCATCACTATCCCAGTAAGGTGTGCCAAGACCTACGAACGCAGGAACTATATAAACACCATCCGTTGAATCCACCTTAGTTGCGTAACTCTCACTCTCAGGTGCATTTTTTAGCATTCGCAAACCATCCCGCAGCCATTGAATTGCCGAACCTGCTACAAACACACTGCCCTCCAATGCGTATTCTACTTTGCCATCAACACCCCATGCTAGGGTTGTCAGTAATCCATTCTCAGATTTTACTGCTTTTTCGCCAGTATTCATTAACATGAAGCAACCGGTACCATAAGTATTTTTTGCCATTCCTTTTTCAAAACATGCCTGCCCAAATAATGCGGCTTGCTGATCCCCAGCTATACCAGCGATTGGTACTTCATGACCAAAGAAATGATAGTCTACTGTCTTTGCATAAACTTCTGAAGATTGACATACTTCAGGGAGCATACTTTTCGGTACACCTAATATTTTCAACAACTCTTCATCCCATGTTAATTCATAAATATTGTACATAAGTGTACGTGACGCATTCGAATAATCGGTTACATGTCTCTTACCACCTGAAAGTTTATAGACAAGCCATGTATCAATTGTACCAAAAAGAAGTTCTCCTTTTTCTGCTTTCTCCCTTGCTCCTTCAACATGATCAAGTATCCATTTTACCTTCGTGCCTGAAAAATATGGATCGATGAGGAGTCCCGTTTTGTCTCTAAATAAATCACTATAACCATTTTCACGTAGTTCCTTACAAATCTCTTCCGTTTGTCGGGATTGCCATACGATGGCTTTATAAATCGGTTTTCCTGTAGTTTTATCCCATACAACAGTTGTTTCACGTTGATTCGTAATTCCAATTCCTGCTACTTGATTAGGATTAACATCCGCCTTTCTTAATACTTCCGCTATACAAGCAAGAACAGATGTCCAAATCTCATTTGCATCATGCTCTACCCAGCCCGGTTCTGGAAAAAACTTTTCAAATTCTCTTTGCGCCGTCTCAACGATTTCACCCGCATGATTAAAAAGAATAGCTCGAGAGCTAGTTGTCCCTTGATCAATTGATAGTATATATTGTTTCATATCATTCTCCTCCTTAATTAATCCCTTTTTTAATTTCCTTTGAAGCCGCAGCAACAAAGATAATGACAACTATTATACTTACAATCCAAAATCCAATGGAAAAATCGCCTTTAAAAATTGCCTGATAAAACAAAGCACCATAAACTCCTCCGATTATAGGCCCTAAAATAGGAATCCATGCATATCCCCAATCAGAACTTCCTTTACCAGCAATAGGGAGAAAAGCATGCGCTATTCTTGGCCCTAAGTCACGTGCGGGATTAATTGCATACCCAGTTGTCGACCCTAACGATAAACCAATTGCTGTGATTAATAATCCTACAATCGCTGGATTTAGTCCCTCCGTAAAACGATTTGCACCAATAAATAACAAACCCATAATAAGTATAAAAGTTCCAATCATTTCACTAATTAAGTTAGCAAGCGGACTCCTTATGGCAGGATCTGTGGCGAACACTGCCAACTTAGCAACCTTATCTTCTGTTTCTCTCCAATGAGGTAAATATAAGAAAAATACAATAATAGCACCGATAATAGCACCAATTATTTGGGCGGCTATATACACAGGAACCTTAGCCCACGGAAATTTGCCAATTGCAGCAAAGGCTAGAGTAACAGCTGGATTCAAATGTGCACCAGATATACTCCCTACAGCATATGCTCCCATCGTAACCGCAAGACCCCATCCGATGGTAATTACAATCCAGCCTGATCCTTCCGCTTTTGTCTTTTTTAAGACAACACCACCAACAACGCCACCTCCGAAAATAATCAAAATCATCGTTCCAACTAATTCACCTAAAAATTCCGACATTCTTCTCCCACCTTCACTACCATTTTTCACCTTATATGTTTATTACAATGGAAAGCAAAAAGACCCACAATTTTTAAATGTATACTTATCAAAAGCATACATATCAAAAAATGTGGGTCTCAATTTCTCCATCACACTATTAACTTATTTAAATATTAATTTACATTGTAAACGTTGTCAATATTTTTTTAGGTCTCTGTTTTAGACGTTGATGTTGAATATTTAAAACCGACCGACATTTTGACATATACCACTTCAGTATTGGCGAGATTTTGTTATTATTATAGTTTGCCAGAGTAATGTTACTACTTCGATCAAACTTCTTATAAATGGAATAAAGCGTTTTAAAAAAGGCTGGCAACAATAAAAAAGTTGTGATAGTATGAAGATAAGTTAATATACGGTAGGAGACTAAGAGAGACCATACAGCATTTTAGTGTTGCACTATTATGCCTGTAGTGGTCTCTTTTTGTTTATCACTGTATAAAAGAATATAATCAATCAACTATATATGGATAATTTATATTATGGGGAGATGATTCAATTGAAAAATAACTTCACAGGAATCAATCGGACTGAATTGCTAGAACAAATGACAAAAAATAAATACGATCTTCTTATTATTGGCGGTGGAATTACTGGTGCAGGTATCGCATTAGATGCCGTTACACGCGGAATGAAAGTAGCATTAGTAGAAATGCAGGATTTTGCTGCCGGAACATCCAGCCGATCTACAAAACTTGTCCATGGTGGATTGCGTTATTTAAAACAATTCGAAATAAATGTAGTAAAAGAAGTTGGTCGTGAGCGGGCAATTGTTTATGAGAATGGACCACATGTCACCACACCTGAATGGATGCTTCTTCCTTTCCATCAAGGCGGAACATTTGGTGCTTTTACCACTTCCATTGGTCTCAAAGTGTATGACTTTTTAGCCCAAGTTAAGAAATCAGAGCGTCGTACTATGCTATCTGCTGAGGAAACACTAAATAAAGAGCCACTTATTAAAAAAGAGGGATTAAAAGGTGGAGGGTATTATGTGGAATATCGTACGGATGATGCAAGATTAACAATTGAAGTTATGAAAGCAGCCGTAGCTCATGGTGCACATGTTGTAAATTATACAAAAAGTGAAAACTTCATCTACAATAATGACAGAAAAATAATAGGTGCTAATGTACGTGATGTACAAACGGATAAAACGTATGAAATATTTGCCGAGAAAGTTGTGAATGCTGCAGGTCCATGGGTGGATCAAGTGCGTGGAAAAGATTACTCCAAAAATAATAAACAACTCAGACTAACAAAAGGCATCCATCTTGTTTTCGACCAATCCGTATTCCCATTAAGGCAAGCAGTGTATTTCGATACTCCGGATGGAAGAATGATTTTTGCGATTCCACGTGATGGCAAAACATATGTCGGAACAACAGATACTTTTTTTGACAAAGATATAACACATCCTAAGATGCTATCATCTGATCGTGACTATGTGATTAAAGCCATTAACTATATGTTTCCAAAGGTTAAAATTGCTCAGGAAGATGTTGAATCTAGTTGGGCAGGTGTCAGGCCACTTATCTATGAACAAGGAAAAGACCCTTCAGAAATATCTAGAAAAGATGAAATATGGGAATCCGATAGTGGATTGATTACAATTGCCGGCGGTAAATTGACAGGATACCGTAAAATGGCTGAAAATGTGGTTAACCTTGTTTCAAAAGAGTTGTCTTCAGCTCACCAAAAAAACTATAAATCCTGCCAAACCATTCATTTACCTATTTCAGGAGGGGATTTTGGAGGTTCTGAAAAGTATCAATTATTTGTTGATCATAAATCTAAAGAAGCGGTCTCATATGGATTAAAGGAAGACGAAGGTCGCATACTTGCTAGTAAATATGGAACAAATGTAGACTATTTGTTTCAGTATGCTAAGAAATATAAGGAATTAGAACAAAAGGATTTAACCCCATTTGTATATGCACTGCTTATGTATGGAATTGAACATGAAATGGTAGTAAAACCTGTAGACTTCTTTATTCGCCGCACAGGTTCCGTTTTCTTTAATATTGGATGGGCCAAACAGTGGAAAGATCCTGTCATTGATAGGATGGAAGCGATTTTTAATTGGACACCGGATCAAACAGCAGAATATAAAGCTGACTTAGAAAAGGAATTAAGAGATGCAGTAATCCCTGTAGATCAACAATAGATAATATAGTGAACATTATCAGCAATAAAAAAATCAAAGCGATATCCATGGCGAAACTTATTTCATTGGATAGCAGTAAGCGAATAAAAAATGGGAGCTGCCAAGTAATATTAGGCAGCCCCATTTTTTTGTTGGTATTAAGGAAAGTAAAGCATTACATATCAAGAGCCGTTAGTCACAATGAAGAGGGGTTAGATATCACAGAGTCAGCGGTCTTTAAATCAACTGAATGAGGAATAGGTAACTAACTATTCTTTCTATACATCTTGGGTCTATATTTCAGCCTTGAGTCCTACTGTTTATTAAAAGGATCATATAAACGCCTCCTCTAGATAAATGCATAAAAAAACCGTTATTTTGAAAAAAGCAGATCAAAATGACGGTTTTTCCAATTATTTTAAAATACTGATTATTTTTATTGAACTTATGAATCCAATTGTGTAGGAAGTATAGTTCCTTTATTCTTCCTGTTCAACCTCAAATGAATCTAAATCCAACCACGTTAACACTTCTCGAAGAATGGTATTAATTTTTTTGCTTACATAATCCTCTCCGAATATGCGTTTTGCCTTTTCGAGGTCCTCCATTACTTCTTTATCAAGATTAATTATTGGTGTATCGTCTTCAATCGAGTTGTATAATTCAATAACACTTTCCAACCCCTCTTGCATTTTATCTATTGCAACACTAAGATTTTTACTCTCTGTGGTCTCTGCTTTCATGTTTTATCACCTAAGTCTTACGGTATTATGATTGATATATCCTTATAAGTTTCTGCATAACCAGCGAATTCTATTCCAGCAAGGAATATAGGACTACCTCATGTGAAGTACCCGATTTCATAGGTAGTGATGGAAGACGAACCATAGCAACTGCCATTACACAACGTATAATTTTGGATATGGGTAATCCCAAAATGGTACTTACCCTAATTGACGCTTAAATTGTTTACTCGCGAAAAAGTAAGCAATGACCATGATGCCGACGCACCAGGCAAGGGCGATCCAAATATTATTTCCAACAGACCCTTCATACAAGAGGGCGCGAATTGCATTTACGATGGATGTCACTGGTTGATTCTCAGCGAATGCACGCACAATTTTGGGCATAGTTTCGGTGGGGACAAAGGCTGAGCTGATAAATGGCAGGAAAATCAGCGGGTATGAGTAGGCTGTCGCCCCTTCCATAGACTTCGCTGTCAATCCGGGAATAACCGCCAGCCATGTCAGCGCCATTGTAAACATCCCTAGTATTCCCGCTACCGCGAGCCAATGTAGAAAATCAGCGTTGGAACGGAAACCCATTAAGAGTGCGACTAGAATAACCACCACAAGAGTCAGCGCATTGGAAACCAGCGAAGTCAACACGTGAGCCCACAATACCGCCGAGCGCTTGATGGGCATGGTTATAAAACGTGCCATCAACCCGCTCTTTACATCCGTAAATAGCCTTAGGGAAGTGTAAGCAACACCGGATGCAATAGCCATCAGCAAGATTCCCGGCAATAAATAATTGACGTAGTTTTCCGTACCTGTCTGGATTGCACCGCCAAACACGTAGACAAACAGTAGCATCATCATAATCGGTGTAATTGCCACCGTGATAATCGTATCCGGGCTGCGCATAATGTTGCGCATTAAACGTCCTAGTAATACACCTGTTTTGCTTTTCATTTACATTTCCTCCTTTTTGCCGATAATTGCGAGGAAAATTTCCTCCAATGTCGGCTGCTTCTCGATGTACTCCATTTTTGCAGGCGGGAACATCTCTTTAAGTTCAGTAAGAGTACCGGTCGTGATAATTTTTCCGCCATGCAGGATGGCGATACGGTCTGCAAGCTGTTCGGCTTCCTCTAGGTACTGGGTCGTCAACAAGATGGTTGTGCCGCTGCCGGCAAGCTCCTTGACGGTATCCCAGACTTCAATCCGCGCTTCGGGATCAAGACCTGTTGTCGGTTCGTCAAGGAAAATGACTGCTGGCTTGCCTATCAAGCTCATGGCGATGTCCAGCCTGCGCTTCATCCCACCGGAATATTTGTCTGCTCGACGGTTTGCCGCATCAGCCAGTTTGAATTTTGCTAGGAGATTATCGGCGACTTGTGCAGGATTGGAAACTCCCCGCAATTTGGCGATTAACATCAGGTTTTCCCGTCCTGAGAGCATACCATCTAAAGCTGCGAATTGCCCTGTTAGGCTAATGCTTTGGCGAACTTGATCTGGTTGGCGCTGGACGTCAAAGCCGCAAATACCAACTTCGCCGCCATCCGGTTTCATCTGCGTTGAAAGGATGTTAACAGTTGTCGTCTTACCAGCTCCATTTGAGCCAAGCAGCGCATAAATTTCTCCACGCCGCACCTCAAAATCTACCCCCTTTAGGACCACCTTGTCTTTATAGGATTTTTTTAACCCTTTTACAGAAATAACTGCATTATTCATACTTTTTTCCTCCTTATAAGATGTACCTAGCAAAGCTAAATTGACTATAATCTACTCAGTCTGACTGGTAACCTGTATCACTTACTACCAGGCGAAAGTATAACTGAATAACGATGGTGGCAATTCATATTTGTAACCAGCTATTCAGTCGGTAAAATCTAACGAGTTTATTTTTTTCCCAATCGTTTCAAGATACTTTGATTCAAATCTTCACGATACTTGGCAACATAGGTTTTCGCATTTGCCACTAATTCGTCTGCAAAGGACGCCACATCTTCCCCAGTGATTTCCAGCACTTGCCTGCCTTCCGCTGCTCCAGCTTCGAACAAATCGATTAATTCATACTGTATGTGCAGCATATCCATCCCGTTGCCAGCTGTAAATTTCCACATGTAGTTTTGAATTTTCTTAAATACATACTGGTAGTCCTCTGGCAGGGCTTCAACTCTCGCCATCATCATCTTATATTCTTTTTTATCACCAATCATCTTTTTGAACATTTCCATCATGCCATTTTTCCTCCTTTTTTATATAGCTAAAACACTCCCAAAATACCGGATAGAATATCTGGTGAAGCTAGTTTGACTTCAAGAGGTTTATTTTCGATGATACAAAATCCCATTTTTTCCAAAATAATTCGAGTTCCTTACGACCAGCCTCATTAAGAGAGTAAAACTTGCGTGGCGGCCCCATATCTGACGGTTTCTTTTCAATGCTCACCAGTTTTTTCTTCTCCAATCGTACAAGGATAGTATAGACCGTCCCTTCTACGACTTCGGTAAACCCAAGCTCGTTAAGGCGGCGGGTAATCTCATAGCCATAGGTTTCATGGCGGCTGATGATTTCCAACACGCAGCCTTCCAGCGAACCCTTCAGCATTTCAGTTAAATTTTCCATAATCCGATCCACCTCTATTTTGTATGAACTAATACTCAGTATAACATAGTACTGGAGTAAATTTTACTGAATAGCTTCTGGGAACCCATACACTATTTAGTATTACTTATTACAAGTACATCGTAACACCGAGTAGCTAGAGATGTCAACCATTATTATAAAAAATAGTTCAATACCTGTATTAAATGCTATGTAATACTGTATAAATTGATACGGCATTTATTTCATCTAAAGAAAAGAAAAGAAACAGTTAAATAATTATGGGTCCACGAAAGGTATTGGTAAAGAGCAATTGCTATGGAGCTTGCCAAAGAAGATGTAAATGTTCTAATTAATGGACGAAATTATGAAGAGGCAGATCAAATTATAAATAAAATTAAATTGAACTTCCCTAATACCGCTCCTCAAAAATGCTACTGCAGATATTGTGGATATGGGCAAAGAGAAGCTTTATTTAAAAAACACCCCAATATTGATATTCATTTATTATTACACTAGAGCTAAACTTGATGAAGTTTATTTTAATATATCTAGTAGTTGCACTGTTGTAAGTATTGTAGCGAACTCCTCATTTAAAGTAGCTAGAGAAACATTATGAATTGTCTCAGCATCATAATAATTATCATTTTGGTCTTTTATACCAAACGCAGCTGTTGCATCTGATATAAGATATGTATTAAAACCTAAATTCCCACTCATTCTCGTAGTTGTAGAAACACAATGCGGGGTAGTCAAACCAGTTATTACCACTGTTGTTATATGATTTAATTTTAAAAACTCCTCTAAATTTGTGCCGATAAAACTACTATTAGTTTTCTTAATTATAATTACTTCTTCTTCAATAGGCGCTACCAATTCCTTAATAGTAAACCCCTCATTATTTGGATGGAATAAAGAATTAGGGTTATCAGACTTGTGTTGAATATGTATGACTTGCCAGCCTTTCTCTCTCCAAAATGTTAATATCCTACTAATATTTTCTTCTGCAGTTAGATTGTTTCGACCTCCCCATTTATTATCATCAAAAGCCTTTTGTACATCTATAATAATTAAAGCTCTATTTTCTTTATCCAAGATATTTCCCCCTGACTCTTTCAAATTACCAAAAACCCTTAAAATAGAAAGGGCTATATGTTCCAGTATAGCCCCTATTAAATTATTAGTTTACTTCCAATGTATTATTATTTTGCCTCTAGTTTCATTATCGCTCCAAAATATTGTGAAGCAGTGGTAAACGTAATAAAAGCACAAAGTTCACTGATTTCCTCTTCTGTGAAACATTCTCTCAATATATTAAACGTGGAATCTGATATATTCCCTTTTTGTTTCAAAAATACTTCTGCAAATCCTACCGCAATAGATATTTTTTCATCAAACTTATCTGTTTCAGGTTTCCCTTTCGCTTTACAATACTCACAGCCATTGCTTTGTGCTAAAGTTCGCCTTACTTGTTCCTTTAACTTAGAAGATAGCTTTCCATCCTGCTCTAACGTATCCCCTAATAAAGACCATGCCTCCATTACTTGTTTGTTATGTCCTAATAGCTTTTGAAAAGGCGTTTGTCCGAAACTGGATTCAACAATTCTTGCCATATAAGACACCCCCTTGTTATATTTAATAATAAGTTAATTATAAAAAATAAAATGCTTTAATCACATTAAATTACAAATAAATTAGCAATAAATTATTTAAATGATTAACAAAATTAGGAGGTTTTATTTAAAAAATGAAAATTGATGATATTGATAAAAAAATAATAGATGAATTACAGAATAATAGTCGTTTATCCATGAGTGAACTTGGAAGAAGAGTGAATCTGTCTTCTCCTTCTGTGACGGAACGAGTAAGACAAATGGAGTCATTTGGAGTAATAAAAAAATATACCTTAGAAGTGGATTATGAAAAATTAGGTTTCCCTATACAGTGCATTGTAGAAGCAACGGTTAAAAATGGAGACTATCAGTCTTTTAGAAATTATATAGAGAGACTTCCAAACGTAGAGTTTTGTTATCGTATAGCAGGAAATGCTTGTTATATGCTTAAAATGCATTTTGAAACGTTAGCTAAAGCTGAAGAATTCATTGATATTGTTAGTCCACTTGCACAAACTGTAACACATTTTATTTTTTCCAAGGTTCAAACAAATATAAGATTTCATATGGACTGAAGATTAAAGCGTATAGTTTAACCATTAAACTACAAAAAGCGTAAAGTAAAAAAAATCATTTAATTTAAAATCTTAGACTAGCATAACCCCGTTCAATTTTAGAACGGGGTTAAAATATAATTTTTTGTAACATACTTCTCTTTTTCTCAAAAATATAACAATAAAGTCGTTTAACTCTATACATTGCTTCACAATATCGCCCAATTGTTGATTCCAATTCTAAATCTAAGCTAGCTACTTCTTTTCCTTCTCGCATTGCAGCTTTTTCAAATGTTTTTTTACCGTGTAGATTTAGATCTGTAATATAATGGTATTAATCTATAATAAGAAAGGAAGAATAGCAATGGGAAAACAAGTATATATTATCCATGGATACGGAGCTTCTCCAGCAAATCATTGGTTCCCATGGTTAAAAGAAAAATTAATAGCAGATGGTAATCAAGTTTCGGTTCTTCACATGCCAAATTCGTCTGATCCCAAGAAAGAAGAATGGTTAAAAACATTGGCCAATAATATAAAAAATTTAGATAACAACACTTATTTTATAACTCATAGCTTAGGCTCCATCACACTATTAAACTACCTAGAACAATTAGATCCTTTACCAAGTTTTGGAGGGGTTATTCTTGTTTCGGGTTTTTCCGAACCATTATCCATCTTACCTTCTCTAGATCCTTTTACAGTTAAAAAAGTGGATTATAAAAAAATTATTTCTGCAACTAATTCACGTGCTGTTATTGCTGCAAAAGATGATCATATTGTTCCTTTTCAATTAAGTAAAAATTTATCAAAACAATTAGATACATTATTTTACCCTGTTGAAAAGGGTGGTCATTTTCTAGAAGAAGATGGCTTTATTACTTTTCCATTAGTTTATGATATTTTAAATAATATGATGAAAACTGAATAAATAATAAAGGTATCACCCTTTGTGACACCCGAAATGGAAAAATGCCCCTAATTAATCTGACTCGCATTAGTATGACTGTTTTTTTAATAACTATTATTTTTAAACGACATTATTGTAAACTAAACAATTTTATTGTTATTTAATCGAAAATGTAGCTTTAAAATAAGATTGATAAAAAACTCTCTTCTCTCCTTATACAATAGCAATTAAAAAACCGTTATTTTGAAATATATTGTCCAAAATGACGGTTTACTTTTAATTAATTATCAAATTATTATAATAAAGTGTGATCATTTCTTATTTTTAAAGGAAGGTAGCTGCAAATAGCTCTTCTGAAATTACTTTTATTCCATTTCTTTTTAGTAGAGCTGAAGTGACTCCCATCCCCATAATTTTTTTTCCTGTAAATTCACCGTTATATATGGTTAAACTTCCGCAAGATGGGCTATTTTCCTTTAGAACCACTAAAGTCGCATTTAATTTTATAGCTTGTTCTAGCGTAGAATAGGCTCCTTTTATGTAAAGTTGGGTAACATCTTTACCTGATTTTTCAACTATCTTAGCGTTTCCATCCAATACATCTTCTCCGTTTCCACCAATTATCTCAGCTGGTTCTCTAGGCGTTGAAAACCCACCAAGTAATTCTGGACATATTGTAATAGCTTTATTTTCTTCTACCAATTTTCTAATTTTATCATTTAAACAATTTGTCCCATTATATCTCACATCACCCTGCTAATCAGGAACTCACCAATATCATATACTAACCCCTTTCTACAAATGTCTTCTAATTGAATTTTACCAAATATATTCTTGTTCAATTATCCTCCCCCTTTTGTTCAATAAGAAAAGGCCACCGTAATGGCAGCTGGATTTTAAACCTATAGTTTAAGTGAAAATCTTCACAATTCTTTGTGTAGGAGCATATAAAAAAGACGCCTTCTTATTCAAGAAAAGCGCCTGATTGTGGAAGAACTTAAAACTATATCTTGTTGCATTGTTGACTATCCTGCCAATAGTATAAGTGCATTTCTTCCCTTCAGAATTAAATTATTTAATATTTCTTGTTAGAGCAGCTTATTCAACCTATTTAGGCGTATTCAACATTGATCAACACCTTACTAGATTTAAATAGGTATAGACTAAAAACGAGCTGCCAAAACTTCTACTTTAAGGTATGGAGTTCCTAAAGCCATAACATAAGCAAGTGTCATTGCGGGTGGAAAATCCTTGTGAAATTTCTTATAGATGTCTACAAATACGTCTTTGTCTTCCTTTTCAGTTAACCAAATATTAATTTTGATAATCCCATTAGTATCTAAATTCTCACTTTTATGAAGCGATACAATATTCTCCAAGGAAATCTGAAATTGTTCTTCAACTGAATCAGGAATATATCCTTCTCTGTCTACTCCTACATGACCTGATAGAGTAATTAATTCGGCTCCTTTTGGTACAATCGTAAGGTAACTGTAATCTCCAATTGGCATTGCAATGCCTTGTGGGTTTTTTCTAATTACTTCGGTTTATACTTTTCATTATTGACAATCGCAAGCGTTTGATGATTTTCCCACTTCCCATTAATTTTAACATTTTCTATTGCAATACCCTCTTTATGAAATCCCGCTTTCTCTAGTACCTTCATGGAACGTACATTATGAGGCATTACTCCTGCTTCAATTCGATGTAATTTTAATTCATTAAATCCATAGTCTACAACTAATTTTACGGCCTTTGTCATGTATCCCTTCCCATTTTGCTTGCGGTCTAGTGAATATCCAATCCAACAGCTCTGATAGTTACCTCTTGCAACTTCAGATAGTGTTACAATTCCAATAAGTTGTTCGCTGTCTGTAAGAAATATCCCAAAAGCATAAACTGAGTCCTGCTCAGCTTGTAAAACCCAATTTTTAATTCGCTCAACTTGCCCATCAAGTGTATAAAACTTTTCATCTTTTAGTGGTGAATAGAGCTGAAAAAAATCTCTATTTTCAACCTCTAACTTTAGTAAATCCTCCGCATCTGACAATTCCAATTGCCTAATAAATATCTCTTGTGTTTTCTCCATGTTCTTTCCTCCCTCTGAAAATAAAAAAACCACAGGAAAATTTTCCTGTGGTTTTCAATAGCATGAATGTATAATAACTCCCACAGGAAACGACCTGTGGTTTATATCCCACTACTTTAATTAGAGAATCTAATCAAAGGATTTAAGTCGTTTTTTTCTAAAATTAGACAGACTTCTCCCATGATTAGCGAACACGAAAAAAACGGCAGTTGAGTACCCTACACCTTTAGATAAAGAATTTAATGATCTTTTTTTCATACCGGTACCCCCTCCTTTGTTTTATTAAATAAAAATATATCACTATATGCGAATATTTTCAATCTATTCATTATTTTAATTTGTTTTCATTAATTTGCTTTATCTTATAAAATTTAGTACTATCTTCAAGCATTTTCCAAAGAAACTGTAAACATTATAAATCTCTTATAAAAGTGACCGGTTTGTTACTTTAAGTACATTTCTTTACAATTTCCATTATCTTTTAATATTAATATAAATGCCATTTTCATTGTGAGTGTTCTTCTCCAATCTGGCCAGATTGTTGAAAAAAAGCTAATGAAGATTGTACAACTAATCTGTCCCTTTCGTCGCATAAGAAAAAGCCGCCAAATTGGCAGCTGGCTCTTAAACTTTGCACCTTTTAGTTAAATGAGAACCTTAAATTTCGCTTTTTCATATAAACAATGAAGCCTTGTTTTCGGGGTCTTTCTTTTGCAGTATGAATTGCTTCTCTTTGGATAAAAGTTGTTCAGGTGTATGTTTAAAATAAAGATTGAAAAAAAACTCTGTTCTCTTCACATACAACAGCAATCAAAATGACGGTTTTCTGTTTGATTAAATTTAAATTTTTATAATAAAGTTTGATTATTTCTTATTGAACTAAAACCCCTTATAGTTTAAGTACAATCCTTCACAAACTTTATTATTTTAGCAAAAGGCTCTGTTAAACCTTAATGTTGATAAATGCCAATAAAATAAAGGAAACCGTAATAAATATGGTTTCTCCATTCTTGTTTAACTCTCCAGTTGATTGAAAATCCAAAATATGGCAAAAGGTAAAAAAATAATATAAAATAAAATTATTATTGTTTGAAGGAATGTGATTTTTAATGAATATACTTCGGAGAAGTTTGCTATTTTGTATAACAATATTTGCTGCCTTTGTTATATTGAGCATTGTACAGAATAATACATTTAATTGGGCTGTTAACGCTTTAAAGGCTTTTACTTTTGCTGTGTTCTACATACTATTTACAGTATTGTTTGAAAAAAGGAAATAAATAAGAAATTCTAGTTGCCTTAAGTACGATTCTTTAAGAATTTAGTAGGAAATGCAAGTTTTTTAATGTTTGACCTTTTTACTTTGATAAAATATCAACATTAATCCAATAATCAGACAAACAATCCTCCTAAACCAGTTGTTATAATTGATAGTTCTTCTTTAAAAAAGAAATTACAGATGCCTAACAATATAGCATATACCCATCCAATGACATTGACATTATTGAGTTTCAATCTACCACCTCCATTAACACCTAGTAAACTAAACTCCCTCAATAAACAAAATGAAAACTCACGTTTTCTCCAGTATTTTCAGTGTTTTATAGAATGAGATTTTAGAGTTAAATGCTGCCCCTTTAGTCAAATACGAAAAAAGAGTTGCTGATCCACATTGAATCTTCAACTCTTGCACCCTTTTGTTTAAGTGATAAACTTCACAATCTTTTTTATCTTAACAAAATCTAATCCCTTTATTTGTAAGGGCATATCAAATGACACCTTCTTACTAAAGAAAAGCGCCACGATATTGGATTATTAAAACTATAATTTATCTTGTACGAATTTTAATGCCTTTTTAGAAATTAGAGAAATGTGATAAAACAATAAGGATGCCAACGCACCAACTATAAAAAATTTGGATATCAATATTCCAGCGACACTTCCGTCAACTAGTAATATTATTGCCAAGAGTACTCCAACTATTAATAAACCACCTGCTGCATATACGAGGAATTCAATAAGATATTTTAAAAATTTATTACGAAACTGAACTTTATCGAAATATACATCTACGAAATAAGAGTAAAGCCCTCCACCTATTAAATATACAGGTAATGAAAAAATAACATATATTATAACCAGTACTTTAAAAGAAAAATAAGCAACTCCAGTTTGTTGTTCTGTCACCGGTGTATATTCCAAGAAAGCTAAAGACAGAGAAAAAATTAGTGTAGAAAGAACTGAAATAATAATTTTCTCTGGGAGCTTCATTTATACGACCTCTTTTCCCGCCATACTAATCCGTAATCTCGTTCAAAAATATTCTAATTCAGGCTAATCTCTGATTCGACTAATTCTAGTATTTCTCCCCAGTTTGTTGTTTTACATGGCTCCACTTTAAAATTTGAAATATACAAATTATTATAACATAATCCATTTTCAACAAACTTGCCCCTTTAGTCGAATAAGAAAAAGCCACCAAATTGGCAGCTGGATCATAAACTAATTGCAATAAAAAAGGACTAGATTGATTTCTAGTCTGAATTAGTACTAATAATATTGAGAATTAGTATATAAAGCGGATAAAAAATCAATCCGCCAATTAATAATAAACCAGCACCTGGACCTGGGTTATCCCCAGCATAGGTACTAGGAAAGAAAGAGGCAAAACCAAATACAAAAAAAATAAAATAGGGTAGCCAGAGAATTACTGTCCAAAATTTTGATATTCTTCCATTTAACCACTTCTTGGTTAACTGATAAAGCAATACAGTGCCGGCTATAATTTCAACAATGATAGTGAACCCAAATATATAAGGAACTATTCCAGACTCCAAATCCATCAATCTTGTAATTCTAGGGATATTTATATACAGTTCCACTGGAATAAATATAAATAGTGCATATAAAATACTAACGAAATTTAATCTGAAGAAAAACTTCATAATAACCTCCCTTTACAAATTAATATAACATACTCCCTAATTTTCCATAGAATCCCTTGTCTCATATTTTTAGAGTTTATTGGTAGCACTCCCTAGGTATAAAGTGCTAAGTAGTAATGAAGCTAAATAATGTACTTCGGATGATTCCTTATCAAGCAAGAGATAGTTTACAAATCTATATATATAGAAAGTTGTTTTGCTCCAGAAAAATCTCCATTAACTATGGCTTGTTTAAAAATCATCCAAAGTAAATCCTCCTAAAACTGCATAAAAAAAGCGTTAATCCTTCTTCGTTAAACGCTATCCTAATGTTAAAGAAAAAAATAGAGTAAACATAGAATTTTAAATAATCGAACTTTGTTTTAATTGATCAGTCTTTTTTTATAAAACTACAAAAAAGTGTAGGTTTAAAATAAAGATTGATAAAAATACCTTATAAACCCGTATTTTACGGTAAATAAGAAGATCCATTTTGAAAAAAAGGTTGATCAAAATGGATTCCTTTTTAGCATATTTAATTTTCGGTTTTATAAAAAAGTTTGATCATTTCTTATTGAACTAAAGCACCCGTTAATTAAATAAGATAAGGGATGCTTATTTCCACAATCTTGCCCGTTTGTTGAATAACACTGACGCTTCTATTAGCGAGTTTGTTCATTGTCTTTTTTCGTGACCCCTTAGTCTTTATCAAACTATTAGATAAAGTCTAAAAAAAGTTATTTTTATTCTTGTGAGGTTTCCATTGAATCATCCTTAGAGCTCCTTTGTACCTCTATTTTGAACAGTTCAATGGGCGGGATAAGCCCCAATCCTTCTTTAACACTCATAAGTTCTTGATTATCACTCATTCGCTGTTTAATTAGGTCATTGTTTATTCCTAATTCTCTTAATAGAAGCACTCGTAATACAAGTTTCAAATACTTTGTTATGTAGTACATCGTATCTACATCAAGGATTTTTTCTTTTAGACTTTCATCGAAATGCGTAAAATAATTTCGAGTATTAACTATCTTATAGATATAAGAGCTTCTTTTTTTAGATGAAATTTCAAAAACATCGTTTACCTCTGAAAGAATTTCATTCAATCGTTGCCTTAACCTAGGTTCGTTTGAAATTAAACCAGAGATAAGTTTTTTATCATCCTCAGCATGCAATTGTAAAGTTATCCTTTCAATCATTTCTTTAAATTCTTCGTCAGACCATATTTTATTGTGTCTCATTCTTCGCGAAAAGGCTTCTAAAGCTTGTACTACTTTAAGAAATGACATTGGTACATGAAACCCTTTTTCATGCGCTTCAACAAAGTAATGAATAATTGGCTCTAATAATTCTTTTTTTGCGCTCCATGTCTGTATACAGGTTTCAAATGAATCTTCAATATAAGAGAATTTAATAATAATTTCATTCTCTTTTACTTTTGCTGAATTATCCTTTTGCGCTCTCAATAATAGAGTGATGTCTTTGCCATGAGTATCTTTAGCAAAAAAGTTTTCACAATTAACCGATTTTCCTATGCAAAGGGTTAAAAAGTTGGAAAAATCATCCACAACGTTAATAGCTTCCCTGTAATGTACACTTTCTTTAAATAGAAACTTAACGAATTCTGTTTGGCTAACTTCAAATTTACTATACAGGTTACCTGAACTATTCACCTTATAAGTGAATTCAATATTAAAATTAGTGTTTTCGATTTTAATCACGTCAGGCATCTTATAATGCATGAATAGTTCAGATGAAGCTGGGTTTGCATTAATCTCAAAGGGTCTTTTGTTCAGCCATAAATTTAAAGATTCATAGGTGGCTTTTATTTCTGAGATTGCTATATCATTAGCCTCATTATAAAGCCCGCCAATAACGGCTAGACTACATGTCCAAACGGATACAGGAAAGCCGGGGAACCCCCATCGTTCATTAGTTTTTATTGAGTTTACAAGTGTAACTTCTTTTCCATTTGATAATATACCATGAATTATTGGTAACTCATTAACTCCTACTCCTGATAAGCCATTAAAATTATGAGCCATCTTCAATTTACAAACATTGTCCTCTTCAATAGTTAATGTGCCTGTTAACCTTTCGGTTGGATTCGATGGCAAGTACCATAATCCTATATTTTCTCTATCGAACTTATTCAATAAGAATCACCTCTTCATATATTACAAACTATAACTAATTTAACATTAATTCAATTTTTTGTATTCATAGTAAATTCAGCTATTCTGCTCATGGTTTTATGTACATTTTTCAGAATCCATATAATATGTAATTGACTTCGACAAATATAACTTCTATTTCGCTAACCTACCTGTTACTTTAAGCACAAGTTTCTCCCATCCTTCCTAAACATTTAATCAGATATCTAGGTATTGCTACACTATCTAACCCGATTGTTGAACATAAGTTAAACATCAATCTTCAACTAAACTGCTCTTGTGTGGAACAAGAAAAAGGATCGCCGCAGCGACCTCATTTTCTTTAACTATTGCACCCTTTAGTTGAATAATGGATATTGAAAAGTTTAGATAAATCATTTAGTTATCCATTCTTATGACGAATTCAAGACCCGTTGGTTTTGTTTTTAATGGAGTTTTATATTCTTTAAAGACTAATTTAATTTTAGAAACATCATCAGGTAAAGGTGGAGATACAACAAAAGTGTATGATGAATGCCCTCTTGAGCCGCCACCTCCTTCATTTCGACAGTCGTAATTTATCCCTTCTCCGTCGTCGTCGTCTATTGAAAGATCAAACCAATAATGCTCTGGAAAGACTCCAGGCATTTCATCGGAATCATCCCTATCAAGGTTTAAATGAACAACACTGGCATTTTGGAATTGACGTACAAAAGTTACCGAATAAAACCAATCATCTATTTCAAATGACTTTAATATCGGTATATTTTTAAGAAATCCTTTTGGCTCAACAACAGGTTTATATATCTCTTCGTTTAAGAAATGTGCAAAAACACTGTTTAGAAAATCTTCATAAAAATTATATTTTATCGACCAATCACATATAAGTTGTTTAGTTGGAAAACCAGGATTATTTTTTGATAGTTCTTTCCGTTTCCTAATTAAATTACATATTTGTTCATCTATTACTTCAATATGCTCATCATAGTGTTCTGCTGGTGGTTCAAATGGCATTCGTATCGCCTCCAAAATAATAATAGGTTCATTTTAGCATAATCTGGTAATATATGTCTTGTTGTACTATCCTGCCCCTATAGTTAAAGAAAAAAATCCTGTAAAATCAGGATTTTAATCAAACTTTATTTTAAATAATCGAACTTTGTTTTAATTGATCAGTCTTTTTTATAAAACTACAAAAAAGAAAACAGTGGAGCTATGCTTCACTCCACTGTCAAACTTTTCGCTAGATTTCTTGGTCTATCCACATTATATCCACGTACGGTTCCTGCATAATAGGCTAATAGTTGCAGAGGTATGGCAGCAATAATCGGCATTAGGAATGGATGAACCTCAGGTATATACATTACCTCATCCACTATTTCGCTAACATCATCATCTCCAATTGTAGTTACCCCAACAACAAAGGCGTCTCGAGCTTTAATCTCCTTAATGTTGCTGATTGTTTTATCACGCAGATGTTTTTGGGTAGAAAGAGCAATTACAGGAACACCCGGAGTAATCAAAGCCATTGTTCCGTGCTTCATCTCTCCCGCTGCATAAGCATCGGCATGTAAATAAGCAACTTCTTGAAGCTTAAGTGCCCTTCTAATGCGAGAACATAATCTAACCCCCGACCAATTAGAAAAAGACTCTCTTGATCTTCCGTCACCTGGGCAAACTCGTCAATTGCATCTTGAGTCATGATTAATGTTTTCTCTACTTCTTCCGGAAGCTGGTGCAATTCCTTTAAAATTTCCGGGAGCAGACCTATCCCATAGCCACCTGTTTTTTCTGTTAAGACGATAGCTAAAAGATATAATGCAATTATTTGTGTCGTGTATGCCTTCGTTGCAGGAACTGCTAGTTCGGGTCCGGCATTCGTACATATTGTATAGTCTGATTTTCTCGCAATATTTCCTCGCCTTTTATTTGTTATTGCAATAACAGTACTTCCATGACGTTTTGCTTCTTTTAGCGCAGACAAGGTATCCGCTGTTTCTCCAGACTGACTGATAACAATAACTAAGTTTTTCTCATCAAGTGGTCCATGCTCATAACGAAACTCAGAGGAAATAGAAACTTCTACTGGGATATTAAGCAAGGTCTCCATAACTTTTTTTCCTATCATTCCAGAATGATAGGAAGTACCATTTGCCACAATATCAATTTTCCGATAATCAAAATCTTTCCTTATAAAAGGCTCCAACTCTGGGAGGCTCACTCCGTTTTCTAACAACCGTCCCTCCAGCGTATTTTTTATCGCCTTGGGCTGTTCCATAATTTCCTTCAGCATATAATGCTCATACCCTTGGAGGCTAAAATCATCTTCTGTCCATTCGATGATTCTTTTTTCTGGCTGAATAATTTCTCCTGAAATCGTTTGTACTTTAATTTCATTCGCTTTTAAAACAGCAATTTCACCATTCTTGATTGGATACATTTCTTTCACGTAAGATAGGAGGGCAGAAATGTCAGAGGATAAAAAGGCTTCGTTTTCTCCAAATCCAATAATCAATGGATTTTCCTGTGATATTCCAATGATTGTATCTGGTTGATTCTGAGACATAATGGCAAGTGCAAAGGATCCTTTTAATAAAGGCAGTACTTTACGGACGGTCTCCTCTAAAATGCCTGTATCATGCTGTACAAGAAGATGCGGAATAACTTCTGTGTCGGTATCAGTATAAAATACATGGCCAAGTTCTATTAATTCGTTCTTTAATTGCCGATAATTTTCGATAATTCCATTGTGAACCACATAAAATTGCGATTTATCATCACTTAAAGGATGGGCATTAAGAATAGTTGGCGCCCCGTGTGAAGCCCATCTTGTATGTCCAATTCCAATATTGCCCTCTATAATAGGATCTATTTCTAACAATGCTTTTAAATCTTCAATTCTACCGGTTTCTTTTCGAATCTTGATGTTATCTTGATTAGATATAGCAATTCCTGCAGAATCGTAGCCGCGATAATCCAATTGAGTCAAGCAATCCAGCAGAACGGACTCAGCTGAAGACTTCCCTATATAACCAACGATTCCACTCATATGTTTCACCTCCGATTGCATGGGATTTTTAATATATAGAATAACACATTTCTCTATAGTAATGGTTACATAATTATCACTGAAGCTCACTTAATGAAGCTTCTGTCTTAAAAATTATCTTATTTTTCTTTTTGTCATAATAATAGACTTTCACCGTCTCATTACCATCCCCACCCGTATAACCAGATAATACCCCAAAATTCCCATCACCTAAATCTACCATATTACTATAGGAGAATTGAGGAAAATTCTCTTGTGAATCATTTAAATTATCAATCCGAACTGTTCGATCTCCACCTATAAAAAGAACAATAATCGTTAAAATCACAAGGGTAATTCTTATATTTCGCAATTCTCTTGCCGTGTCCTCCAGCATTTCGCCCCCTCCATTTCCAATTTCCAATTTTAACTTTCGTAACAAATTCTCTTTTTATATTTATTGAAGAAATTTCCGTTATATGTTCCTGCTCCATCAATATACCTATTCCCATGCTTGTATGCTCCCATTTTCTACGGAAACCACCCATCATTATTTAATATATTTTTAACCTGGGAAAGACCGTATCAACCATATATAGAGGCTTAATGATATTTATGTTTTCTTTTTTTTAAAATCTCCTTTACAAATCCCTCCTTTAAATCCGTATATTGTTCAATTCCAGTATTGCATTTCTGTACATATTCTAATTTTATTCTTTTATATTTCTCTCTCTCTGTTTCATTGGCATTTAAGTAATCACGGAAAAAAATCAAATCTTGCCAAAGCTCATCCCCATAATTCACTAAATGAATATAATGAGTTTTTTCTTCGTAGCTATTATCAGTAAATTTAGCAAAGATAATTTCTGAAGGACGCTCCACTTTCAGTCGCAAAAATCCAATTTTTTTTAAGCCCTTAATAACGGATGGGGCAATGTTGTTTATGTTCTCTACCCCCACTAAAATATCCAAAATGGGCTTGGCATCCATATTTTTAATAGCTGTACTGCCAATATGCACGATGCATTCCCCATCTAATGGTGTATTTGTTTGGATTTCCTCTTTTATCCTAATAAACTCCTTATTCCACTCATCAGAATAAGGAGCCAATTTTACTTGATCTCTTTTTAATCCAAGTTTCATATATTCCAACTCCTAGGATTTTAATGCTTATCGATAATGAAGCTGTTACGTAAAAGAGTTCCTTCCAAAAGCAATTCGAATTTTACGTAATGATCTAATGGAACATCATTCAAGGAGCCTTCGTTAAAAACGGATACAAGGAAGAAAGCCAAAATGAAACGATGAGCGCAGAAGTAATGCTCAAGACGAAAAAAGGACTAAATGCGTTCACTCCATTATCATGATTATTTAAAGGGGAATAGCAATTAACTTAATTTAAATCGAAGTCTTTAAATAGTAGTCTTAACAAATTCGAGAAATTTCTCTTCTTCCTCTGAAAAAGGGTTATGATTACTTTCTTCGAAGATAGTAAAGGAGGCATTGGGGATTAACTCAGCAATCTCGATCCCATATTTCATCGGACATTGGGAGTCATATTTCCCTGAATAAATAAAGCTTGGTACAGTTACATGTTTCAACTCTTTTCGTATGTCAAATACAGGATACTCCATATTTCTAAAATAATTTAACCTTACTCCAACCGTTTTTCCGCTATTAGGCTTTTTTAGTGCGATTTGAAGCTTTTCCTCTGAATAAAATGACATTAAAGCCCATTCGTAATCAAGTTCCCTGCGCATTTCAATAGGTGTTGCAGGGTTGTTTAATTTGTCCATAATTTCGACTATGCGCTTAAAATTGGGATTTTGAGAACAGTAAATACAATTCGGGTCTTCCCCATATTTATAGCTTGCAGCTGCCCCGCCGGCAATAATTTTTGTTAATGATCGAGGACAATAAATAGCATATTTTAATGCAAGCATCCCTCCCGTAGAATGGCCCGCAAATGCCCATTGATCAAGACCTATCGCTTCTCTAATCGCTTCTAAATCCAAAACAGATTCTTGTATACTATATTCTTGCTCATTATTTGCTTTTACTGAATTACCTGCACCTTTAAGATTAATTAAGTAAACTTTATAGTATTTCGTAAATGGATTTGCAAATGTATTTCCCCGCTCATTAAAAGCACTATAAAGATGGGTGACTGCTAATGGCTTACCATCCCCTTTTTCAAAGATTTCAAATGTTCCCCTGACTGTTTCGATGAACCGTTGTGCCCACATAATGAATAAATCTCCTTTTTTCATGTATTGCGCGCGTGCATTAGTGTAATGGTTTCTAAGACGAATATCAATGAAACAACCCCATTCCCCCACATTGTATTGATAACGAGAATATAGAGAGTGAAAAGTAAGGTTACTATGACAAAGACAATTGGAATTACCTTGAGACGATTGTTTTTACGATAAATAGAATAGTAGAAAGGATGCGACAACATAATAAAAATAAATCAACAATAGTATGTCAGTGGTCTTAAAAACAATTTAACCAGTTACATTTTGTTTTTTAACAAAATTATCCATCCTAAACTATAAGTAGTATAAATTATCAAAAAAATATTTACAACCATTTTTTGGATTTAGCCACATCATTAGCAATTCTTAAAATGAGATATATAGATATTATTACGTTATTAGTGTCCCTTGATCCGTTTCTAAAGGAGAATTGGTTCTTTTGCTTCACAATCTTTACCTTTTGAACTCTTCTAAAGGACAATTCCTTGTTCTTTCTCTACTAACTTGGCCTTTTGAACCCTTCT
>Ga0224736_1044_pt1 | contig 37957 bp, 27 predicted proteins | sample IA12soil_MG_GH6A_FD_161628 | JGI IMG/M metagenome (GOLD analysis project Ga0224736, IMG submission 161628) | Enriched cells from agricultural soil in Iowa, United States - IA12soil_MG_GH6A(-) | ecosystem: Environmental > Terrestrial > Soil > Agricultural land | place: USA: Iowa | collected 2017-05-08
CCTCACCATGATGGAAATCCGCGCAAAAGCGCGGCGGCTCAAGCAGAAACACGACATTCGCCTGATCGTCATCGACTACCTCCAGCTGATGAGCTCGGGTAAAAAGGTCGAGTCCCGTCAGCAGGAAGTCTCCGAATTCTCCCGTAGCCTAAAGCTTTTGGCGAAGGAGCTCGAAGTTCCGGTTGTCGCGATCTGTCAGCTCAACCGTGGTCCCGAGCAGCGAACCGACAAGCGTCCCCAGGTCGCCGACCTTCGTGAGTCCGGTTCACTCGAGCAGGACGCCGACATGGTGATTCTGCTGTACCGCCCCGACGCGACCGAGCGAGACGATCCCCGTGGCGGTGAAGCCGACCTGATTCTGGGTAAGCACCGTAACGGCCCGACCGCGACAATCACTGTGGCGCACCAGCTTCATCTCTCGAAGTTCGTCGATATGGCGCGGGGATAGCTGCTGCCGCCATCGCCTGGTGATGAGACAAAAATCGGACATCATGAGATTTTGAGACAAACACCTGCAGTTTTGTGAATTTGAGACAAATGCGGGCTGAGCCCACTCTCAGCTTTCTGAAGGTTGGAATTGCTGCGTGCCAGGACACTGTTTCCTGCACACAGCGACGCCTTGCGGGCAAATACGACCGCAAGACGTCGGTATCGTTGGGGGTTTAGGTTGGTCGGGGTGGTTCGTAGCTGGCTATCTGCCGGAGGCGATCGATGTTCGCCCGCACGAGGTGGTACAGCGAACTGCCAGTCGGTGTGAGTTGGCGTGGCCCGTGGCTGGTATCTCGTGTGAAAACGTCGGTTCCGAGTGCCTTGGCAAGGTAGGTGTATTCCCGGCGTATCTGGGTGGGTCGGACCCCGAACATCGCGGCAGCGTCGCCATCGAGCTTGCAGTGGGCGCTGTCGGCGAATCGGCAGAGTCGAAGTGCTGCAATCTTTTCGCCGGCGAGCGCCAGATGGACGAGTTCTTCGGGGTCGCCTGCAGCGGATGCTGCGAGTGTGAGTGAGAGGCTCGTTCGTCGGAGATCGCTGCGACCGATGTCGGGGAGGTAGCGTTCTTCGCGCCCGCGGTCCGCCCATGTATCAGTTTCAATTGTGAATTGTGGTGTATAACTTACTGGTTCACCGATTCGATGCTTCAGCAAAAGGCGTTGCGCGACTTCGCCGGACTTGTCTTGGAGGTCGACCGGCATCGTCAGGACGAACTTGCGGTAGCTGTAGGCTGCGGGGCCGTGGAGCAGAGCGGCTCCGTAGGTCACGAGCGGGTCGCTGCCGGTCAGGAGCTGCCAGATATAGCGTTGGATCTTCCATGTGAATGCGGTGGTCAGGTAGGTGTTTGCTGCTCGGGCGAGAAGTCTGGTGTGGTTACGTCCGATGTCGGATGGCGCGGGGAAGAGGTGGCGCCGCCTCCGGTAGTCGATCGGTGGCGGGTATGACAGTAGATGCGCATGCAGGTTTTGAAGGTAGTTGAATACTTCGGTTCCGTGTTCGTTGCTGATGAGATGGTTTAGTGCATAGCGGATTTCGTCGGCGTTGTAGTCAAGGCTGAATTCCAGGGCGAGTCGGTTGTAGTCTGGTTTGCGTCCCATCGAGGCGAGTGCGATCGGTGCGGTGAGCGGGAAGAGTCGTATGACTCGGTCGGGGAGTTCGGGAGCGTTGTCGCGTACCTGCCTCCAGATGCAGGAGGGAAGATTCATCGCGTCGATCGATCGTGTGGTGGCGTTAGTCAATGCCTTCGCGGAATGCTGTGGTCGGCGGCGTCCGAGCCGGTCGCTCAAGACGGTTCCGGTTTGTGGCGGTCGGCGCCAGCTGAGTAACCGTTCGAGGTGGACGGTGCAGGTGGCGTGGTTCCTTCGTCGTAGATGGTCGATGATGTGTGTGATTCGCGATGGTGACAACCACGTATCAAGTAAGTCTCTGCCGCTGGCAGCGGTGGTGAGGATGCCGATCGCCGCGGTTTGTGCGATGAGAAACTGTGGGGTTGTTACTTCGGATACTCCACTTCGGCCCATGGGTGTGCTGACGAAGTCCGACCGACTCAGTTTTTGAGTCCACGCTCCTGGGTCCGGGCTGTCGGGGATGGATCCGACGCCATCGACGTAGGTCATGGCGTTGAGAGCGTGCCGGGTCAGGAGCGAGGCGTCTGTGAGGATGCTTTCCGCGCTGAGGAACTCGTCGCCGGTGTATGCGCATGAAGCGCCGTTGGTGTGCAGGATTCTGGTGAGCCATGAGTGCGTTTCGTAAGCGGCCGAGTGGATTTCGATTGTGTGCGCCGTGTTCTGAGCCAGGATTTCGGTGGCACATCCGTGACTGCATCTTCTGAGGCGCCATGCGGATATGTGGGAGCCGGTAGTGCGTGGGTGGTGTGTGCGCGTGTCACGCGCTCTCGATCCGCACGCGGGACAGTTGTCTCTTAGCACTGTGTGGTGTTCCTCGCAGATGTTGATCCAGCGCAGGTGCCAAGGCAATTTCCAGCGGAGATCGTCGTCGATGAGACATATGGGGCAGTAACCGGTTCCGCGTACCTGAGACCATGGGCCGGTCGATGAATCACGCGTGACGTTCGCGAGCCCGACAGGCTTGTATCGACGTAGTGTCGCCTCGGCCAATCGGTCAGGGTCCACACCGGTGCACTCGGAGACGCGAAGGAGCGAGGGGTCGTCGACGGCCCTGGTGAGGGGTAGGGCTTTGTCCTTGTTGATGGTGTCGTCGTGGCCTGTAATGTCGCGTGGGCGGCACCCGTTGAGATCGGCGAGAAGTTCGATCCAAGAATCGAGTGACTCGTCGTGAAGAAGATCGGCTCGGATTGGAATCATTCGGTGGCCTTTCTCTTGGATTCGAAGATGAGGTCATTGACTGTGGGGCTCCGGCGGTGGGCAATTGCGGCGATAGTGGCGTCCTTGAGCAGCTCGAGGGACAGGCCTGTTCGGCCGCCGGACGCGTGAAAGAGGTTGGCGGCGAACGTCGCGTCACGGAGTTCGCTGCTGTCGAGTCCGTCGATGAGTTCAAGTCGGCCGATCAGTGCACCGATACGTCGATGCCAGGCTCGCATTTGAGTCTTGTCCGTGTCGACGAACGGCATCAGATCGCGACGATGCATTCGACCAGCGAGCTGCACTGCTGCGGAGTATTCGTCCTCTGAGCGATCCGTCCGTCTGAGGAGGGCGCTGTTTTCGAGTCCGGCTCCGACGAAGACGAAACTGACAGGAAGCGCGTCGACCGTCATTTTCAGGTTGTCGGTCAGATCACGAGCGGCACCCACGCGGCGAAGCATGTGCGCGTCGTCGACGACGATCATCCGAGTTCCGATGCTGGGCAGCACTGTTCGTAGCTGCCGGAGCATGTCGGCCCCCGTCGCCAGCCTGGTGTTCGGGACGCTGGCGAATGCGCCGATAGCCCGTAGGAGTGTCGGCCAGCTTGCGCCCGCATCGCTGACGAAAACTACCGGTATGTGTTCGGCTCGAATACCTTTTCCTGGATCGTGAGGATGTTTGAGTAGGTCGTCATGTATTCGGAGCATGGCGGCCGTGGTCGCCTGTGTTTTTCCGACGAGTGATGGCCCGTTGATCGCGACCCATCGACGGCCCGCATTCACCGAAGTGGCGTTGTGGTCGAGCAACTTGCGCATGTCGTTTTCGATCGTTTGGATGTCGGAAGTCTCGATGGGGCCGATCGATCTGATCCATCGGGCGAGTGTGATCCCATCACCGTCGATCCCGCACGGCGGCGCATCGGCAGAGTCTCGCCGCCGCAGTCGAGGCCAGTCTGCGCGGTTCTGTAGGACGGGTGGCTGATCTGCTATGAGGGAACGAATGGCAGATGTTGTCTGGATTGTCATGGGTCACCACACCTCGTCGGTATCGGCTGGCTCGAGATCCCAGATCGCGAAAGTGTCCACGTCGACTGGCGGTAGTGCCGGCATGCCGATGCCGCTTGTCTCAGTCGTTCCGGGGTTCGACTGCGGGACCGGAGCTGAGTTCGCGACACGGGCGCGGTCAAGGGACCAACGTTTGCGTTCGTGTTCGGCTAGTTCGTCAGCGAACTTACAGAAGGCAATTTCGGCGTTGTCTCGCTCTTCGCGGGTCAACCGATTGCGCCCGAGGAACTGCGAAAAGTCATCTGCGACAAGGTCACTGAACGGAGGAAATGTCGTACCGTCGTCGTGGATGGCGGTGAGGGTGTGCCAGCGCCCGTCGAAGTCGTCTCGAAAGAACATCCGAGACCTGTCGTAGCTGTCGTAAAAGAACCGGCGCTTGCGTCCAGGCCGAGCCAACGGCGAGATGGACCCTCTCCGAACCTCGTTGAGGATCGGTCCATCGTAGCGGAAGTCTCGATAGTGAACGCCGTCCGACGACACTGCAAGATCGGCACAGTCGAGGAAACCGAACACGTCATCGGGGTGGGGAGCTACGTGCAGATCACCACCCCGAATCAAGCATTGCTCATACCGCTGGGCGGGAGTCAAAAAGTGCCCCTTCTTGGTTGCTGACGGTAGTCCGCTGTGAGGAAGATGCGGATAGTAGGTCATCGCCCATTCCTTGCAGATCGATTGCACCGCAGACAATGTCAGAGTGGCATTGACATCATCGCCTCGGTTTTCGGGACCGTTGCCGGTGAAGCCATCGAGGTTCTGCTGCATGATGGCTAGTGACCGATTCACAGACTCGACGTAGGGCTTGTCCATGCCGCGTCGGGTTCGTGCCAGTTCGATCGTGCTACCCCACCGTGCAAGCGCATCGACGACACGGTAATTCTCGTACTCGCTGCCGTGATCGATAACCAGCACGCCGATACCCATCCCTGGATGGACGAGCGTTTCTCGGGGCACGCCCAGCGCAAGAGTGTGGGGGCGGGCAATTTCAGGTAGGACGAGCGGCGACATTACGTCGAAGAGCAGCATCCGCGTGTCTCGGCCCGATGGCTTCTCAGCCGTGACCCGTACCGTGACCAGTCGAGTTGCCACACACACGGCGACGCTGATCCATGGCCGTATTTCCTTTCCCGTGTCGGGGCATCTAATCCACACGTTGAGTTCGGTGGCATCAATTTCAATTCTCTCGCCGGGCATTGACGGTGCAGGCCTGCGATATCCGCGTTGAGCCCGGGCGTTGTTGGTGCGACGAGTCCGTGCTGTGCCCGCGAGAGTCAGTTCGGTGGACAGTATCCGGACGACAGCTTCGAGGCGGAAAGATGTGAGCAGTGGGTCGTTGATTCCCAGGTGGTCTAGCTCTCGCAGCACTCGCGTCTTCCTCGCTTGGAGACCCACCGTCGACTTGTGCCTCGCCAGATCCAATAACACTCGGTAGATTGTGTCCAATGTGCCCTCGCGGAGACCCAATCTCGGGTCGTCGGGGCGCGATTTGTCAGCGTGACGAGGAATGAGCGCGTGGATGCCGCCGCTCTCGAAATCCGAAACCATGCGATACAACTGAGCGCGTGAGTATCCACGGGTGCCTGCGAGATCTCGGGTCAGCGTCCGGAGTCTCGATGGCCGCGTGGTCAGTGCAGGGTTGTACCGAGGATCGCTGTCGGGGCCGACAACTCCTGACGGGTCCCCGTGGATCACAGTGCGTGCGTGTGCGGCTCGTTCGATCGTTTGCAACTTGACGTGCGTCGGTAGATCGTCGAGTAGGTCGCTGTCGCTGGTGTCGGTGATCCTCGGCTGATCGATCATGCAGAAGTCATTGAACATCCAAATAGCCTGCAGCAGAGCTGTTTCGATGTACTCGCCGGCATCATTTCGCAGAGTCGCAGTTGGTGGGGTCAGTGTCGCCGCGATCGAGATCACCGTACATAGCTGCCCGTCCACCTCGAAGCGGGTTCCCAGGCCGAACGTGTTGGTATTCATCGCCATGCCACCTCCGACGCCTGCGTGATGGGCCGGTCGAGATCGACGTCGAGATGGCACTGCGCGAGCGCCCGCAGAGCCCGTCCACGTCCTACCGGGCCGCCGCCGAACGCATCCGACACTGCACCAAGGCTTTTCGTTGACTGAATGTCGCTACCCGCCACCCACCAAGGCTCTTTCATGGCAGGCGCTTTCCACCGGAGCGCGCCGAGCAGGCGAAGATTCACAGTTCGCTGGCGCGGCATCGTCCCACATACGCGGTAGTCGATGCCGTGCGCCCGAAACGTTTCCGGAAGTAGCTCGGTCAGTATCACTCGGGCGTACGTGCCCATGTCGTCTTCGGCGCGCACGCTGACGATCTCTACACCACTGTCGCAGGACACTAGGAGGTCCGGTATTTGAAGGATGCACCGCTCCCCAACGGGCCAAGACAGCACACAGGCCTGGCTTTGATAGCGGTGCACGTCGGCTCGGCGGTCGAGTTCCATCATCCAGAGTTGCTCGAGCTTGGATTCGGCCCATACTACGGCTGGTAGGCCAGCAAAACGGGCAGTATGGATCATCAGGTTTGAGCGTGAATGCATATGTGACCCCAGCCGGCGCACCGGCATCACGGACTCGACATTCGTTCTCGTCAGGGTTGCTACCGGCGCGATGCGGGTGTCTGCGCCGTCCCACAAAATCACGCTGCATTCGGCGACGGCCTTGGCCCGGATTTGTGGATCGCGAAGTGCGTCGAGCGCATCCCGGCGGGGCAATGCGCGGCGGAGGTGCGCAGTGATCTGTTTGGGTGAGCGACGAACTCCTCGGCGCGCACTCACAGAAGTGCCTGGTACCAGCGGCGATCTCATCGTGGACCCCAGACTGGTAGCCCGGCACAGTGGTCGAGTACAGGTCGATCTGCCGCTTCAAGGAGTCGATCCGCAACGAATAGAACCTTGACAACGCCCGATGGGCAGGCTGAAATAGACATAACAAACCTCCAAGTCAACAAGGTGAGTTTGGGTGAGGCAGCGGCGACCACCGCTGTTGAGATTTGAGGAAAAGCCGGGTTGGCGCCCGGCTTTTTCCATGCCCAGAATGGCTAGGGACCGTCACGGCTTCGTCGCGAGCACTCGCATTCAAGAGCGTCAAGAGCCTCAGCAGTTACTGCACTGAGCGTGCGCTGGGACAGCCGTGCGCGCTCGTAGAGGCGTTGGGCAGTCTTAGCGGGCAGTCGGACCTCAACCCGCACGGTGTCGTCCGGCTCGAAGTTCCTCGTCGTGCGTCGCCCAAAATGAGCCGACGGAAGTTCTATCATCGAGTGCGCCATCCTTTCGCCGTGTTTCAATTTCTGGTCGGCGCACCTCCGATGTCACACAGAGTACCGGCTCGGCCCGGTACTCCACAATGGATTCGACCGTCGAATTAGGTGTGCAATATTTCGAAATATGTGGTGGAGCAGCGTGATTGCTGTCGGGCAAGCGTGTGTCACCGCCCCGATCAATGATCGGGTGGGGTCCTGTTCCGGTTCGGCTCCATGATTGGCTCTGGGCCGCGACTGACTTGACCGGATTGGAAGTTGACGCTCGTAGAAGGTAGGCCAAACGGGACGTCGCGGCTCACAATCTAGCGAAGTTTCTTGCTGCAATGGTGCCGGCGCACATACTCTGATTTGATCGCCGAGTACGCGATTGAGGAGGTGATCTGTGATGAGTGCACTCTCGACTGGCGCGCGGATCGAGAAGGCGAGGCTCGCTGCCCAAATCGCAAGCCGACGCGAACTGGCCGACAAAGCTGGTATCTCCCCGTCCACTCTCTCGCGCATCATCGCTGGCACCCAGCCGGCGAAGGCGAACGAGCTACTCGCTCTCGCGATGGCGCTCGGTTGTAACTTGGCCGAACTGGCAGGCATCGCCACGACGGCTGGACACCTCCAGTGCGGAGCTCGGCCGGACAGTGGCGCGAACTTTGAGGTGATGCGAGAGCAACTGCTCCAGTTCTTCGAACTCAACTCCTACCTGGACGAGCAGAGCATCAGCCTCCGCCAGTAAACACAGAGACAGACGTCAGCAATCACGGGCAGCGCCCTCGCTCGAGCTAACGCGACATCCGCCGCGTAGCTTCGATTGCTTCAAACCCTTTTTCTTGCATAGTGTTTCGCTCGTGACCTTGTAGTTCTTGTAGGGGATGCGGGCAGGCGCATTTGCTGGGGAAAGCTTGTGCGGCTTCCTTTCGTCTTCCGGTGGCTACGGCATTAGGGGGTGCAGCAACGGCATTGCGAGTGCAGCAATGAATCAGGTCTGAAGTCGATCAAGGTGCAGAACTTGCCGCAGTTTTCAGGCTCGGGGCTCTTCGAGCGTCGACCGCGGATCGAAGTCGGTGGACGCATGACTCAATCCGAGGCCATCACCAATTTCTTCTGAATCACCGAACTCGTCTGACCAAACAATCCGTCGGAGGTCAATCCGCAACGGATGAGGGTCTGGCCAGGTGCCGCTCCCTCGCCCAACTCCGCTGGGCGTCCGAGAAGTCTCTAGTGCCACACAATCCACCGCCGAGTGGACCTTGGGCCGCGCCTCTCCCCACATTCGACAGAGATCCGAGGAGAAGATCGGACCTGGCGGAGCAGTTCACCATCGCCGAGTTCACCGGAGGACCAGCAGCGCATGTCGAAGTCATCGAGATCGCGATCTTGGTGCCGGCTCTTGGCCTGGCAGACGAGCTGCTGTAGGCGAGGTTCGCTCTGTCTGCAGCATCCGAAACAACCGCGCTTCGTTGCCGGTGGTAGAGGAAGCCCGAAGCGATCATCATCTCTCGCAAAATCGCATGCCTTGGGAAAGGCGGTTTGTGATTCATCAGTACTGTGAGTCGCTTCATCCGGCCCCAAAACGATGCGCGGGTTCGGTGATGCTGACGCCGGATGACGCTCCGGCGCCGCCTACTGACTGTCGGCATCGCACAATATCCGAATGATGACAACAGATTCGCCGCATGGAGATTCGCGAGTAGACAGGCCGCCAGTTCTTGAGCCGCCACCTGGATCGCGCGGCACGCGGATCGGGTTCTTTGCAGGCACCGCGCTCGCTACGGTGAGTGCCGCCTTGTTTATAGTGTCGGGATTTGCGATCCTTTCCGGAGGTTCGGGGGTCGCGCAGCCCGTTGCGACAATCCTCGGTGGAGCTGGCGTTCTCGGGGCCGGTGTCCTCACTTTCCGATCCGCACACAACACTCGAATTAGTGCGGAGAGAACCGCCGCTGAACAACTCACACATGCGGCAACCGAACTTGAACACGCGAAAAGCGTCGCGGCAGACGAGAAAGCGAGACACGAGAAGCAATTTGAGGAGCAGCGACAACAAAGCGAGCTTAGTCGGGCGGAGCAAACGAAGACGGACGAGCGCAACCATCACCGAGAAGTGATACGAGACTTACGATCTCGATACACCACCTGCGCCGAACAACTCGCCCACGAATCCGCTGCTATCCGGCTCGCTGGCGTCTACGCCCTCGCATCCCTTGCCGACGACTGGCAGCAACAGAACGACCGCAATGAGAAACAAGTCGCCATCGACCTACTCCGCGCCTACCTTCGCACCCCCAACACTCACACTCCAGAACTGATCGCGGCCATGCTGCCAGATACGGGCGAGCTGGAAGTGCGCAAGACTATCCTCCTCGCGTTGCACAACCGCTCAGCTGAAGAGACCTCGGATCCGAAAAGCTGGAAAGGATTCGACTGCACCATTAGCCGTGCGGACCTATCCAACTTGAATCTGACCTCCTCAGACATTCCCGGAGCATTCCTTCGGAGTGTGAACCTATCCGGTGCGATTCTGACCGGTGCGAACCTGACGTCAGCGAACCTGGGTGGCGCAGATTTGGTATCCGCGGACTTGACTTGGGTAAATCTTTCTGGTGCGAAATTGTTTCACGCGGACTTGACGGGTGCGATCCTGGTTGACGCAGATTTGTCGAGCGCGAACCTGACCCGCGCGGATTTCTCCGGGGCTCATCTATCTGGTGCGAACCTGACTTCAGCGAACCTGACCTCGGCGAACTTGCTAGATGCCGTCATGTTCACTGTGAACCTGTCTGGTGCGAATCTGTCCAGTGGAAAGTTGTCCGGTGCGGACTTATCTGACGCGAATCTATCTGGAGCAAACTTGACCGGAGCGAAGTTATCCGGCGCAGATTTGGGGTCCGTGAACCTGACCGCAGCAACATTAGTTGACGCGGACTTAACGAACGCCGATCTCACCGAAGCGAACCTGACCAACGCGAACCTGCACGCTGCAAATCTCGCAGGTGCAAAGATTGAACGTGCAAACCTTAGCCACATTTACTGGAGTGCGCTCACAGTGTGGCCGGACGAATTCTCCCCGCCCGCGTCACGTGACCGCCCCTAGGCGGGGAAGGGGGTGTCTACGGTTCGCCTAGGCAGTGCCTCAATATCGGCCATTACCGAGCGATGATCCACGCGAGGGCAACAGCGTCACTTCTGGCCGATGGTTCCGGCTGAATTCCGTCATGGATGCCTCCATCCCCTCGTCCCCGGGAGCGCTTAGCGTTCTGGCGGCCGGGTTCATGAATCCCGGGAGTAGCAGTTTCTGGCGTAGCGGTGCACCGCGTGGCTGTCGGTGAACCGGACTGACAGTGATCTAACCTATTGCCTAGCGAGGCGCCGACACGAGAGGGCAGGAATAAATAGTGGACAAGTTTGACGAGGGGTTGCGCTGTCAAGATGTTCATGCTGGACTACGAAATGTCAATCCCAATTCGGGAGTCCTAGTTCCGCTCGCCGGGACCCAGATGATCGGAATGGCAGCCAGTGTGGCGGCACTCGTTCGCGGATTGGACGTTGTTAGTGACGCGCAAGCACTGCGAGCGGTCGCGGCCGAGCAATTGGATGTGAGTCCGTATGCTTTTGACAACGTCATAAGATCTCTCGCGGATCTGGAATTTATCCAGGGTGTCGTCTACGAATCTGATCGGGTTGTCCGATTCACTGAAACTGTCCCATTTTACGACGATTTGTACGGCCGCCTTGGGGAAGCGTGGCGTGAAAAGCAGCCGACGGACCTCGAAGAGCAAATGGTTATTGCTGTCGATCGACTGGCTGAATCTCCGGTCCCGGTGGAGGAACTTGCAAGCCGGGCGGGTCTGGACTCCACGGACCTCCCGAGATTAATTGAAATCGGAGCACAATCCCAGTTAATCAAGACCATCGAAGTCTCGGGCGGGTTAGTCGCATACTCGCCATTCTTTGGGTTTGAGAATCCAGCTCTACTGGCAGAGTTGATACGGGATCACGGACCAGCGCAAATAGCGGACGCATTCGCGGCCGTCGTTGGTGAGCAAGGTCTGCCTGTCGAGTCGGCGAACAAAGTTCTCATAGACGCAGTTGGAAGGGGTCTGATACTCGCGCCTGCCGTTGAGTTGCCCGGAGGAACCTTGCAACCCTTTGCTACCCTCCCTTACAGCCTGGACTCAACGCTACTGAGGTCGAGGAAGCCAGTCTTGGAGAAGGCTCTCGCTGTGGTCGCTTGCCTCCGCTGTGGGCAGCATTTTGGCGGCTACAATAATTTGTCGGCCGCTGGTTTGATTAATGTCATTGACAAACTACTCGACCCAAATCGTGGATATCTTAATCCGCGAGGGGAGCATGAACGTCAATATCGCCTGATGCACCGCAGTGGCCTCATTGCCTTTGGGCCCGACTTAAGGCATGGGGGTACATGGGTGACACCGCGTTTCATCGACACCACTGATAATAGGGAAGCGCTCGGAATTGCGAGAGACTTGCTGTCTCAGGGTCAGCAAATTGAGGGTCGTGGCGGCGGGGACGAAGCTCGTAAGATATTGGAACTCGGCGCGCCGTACACTGCGCCGATGCAGACCCTCAATCGAATGAAGAACAAGCCTAACATTGATGATAAGTCCTGGCAGGCGGTTATCGATAAAGCGTTGGGGAGAGGCGCACGGTGAGTGAACTCGATTTGGGGCTCAAAGTCGCGGCACGCCGGTTGTTGTGGCGCATGGGATACACAACGCGTATCGATGTTCAACTCCGGAGCGTGGGCGGAGTTGCGACTGCTTCGGCTGGGAGCCCTCGTCGGTCGGCTGGGGCGGAGTCGTTTACAGATCTTGATGTGCTTGGCCTTACGATATCTGGTGGCTACCGAGTTGAAAGTGCCATCGTAGACTGTAAAACCACTGCCAAGGGATCTACCGGCCGAATGTTCTGGGTTCGTGGAGTCGCGGATCTATTCGCTGCCGACGCAGCGTATATGTTGCGCGAGACCGACGTGTCACACGCAGCGAGACAGCTCGCGAATCGACTCCACATAACAGCATTGAATAGCAAGGAGCTAGCTCAGGCGGAAGCATTTCATCCAAGCGACCTTCCGCTGAATTCCGGGCCAGTGTCTTGGCTGTTTGATCGCGATAAGACCCAAAAAGTTCTCCACGCATTTAGTGGTCTGGATGGACGGCTGAGAGAGCTGCGTGACTATCGAGAGTTTGATTATTGGGTGGGAGAAGAATACCGAAGTCTCACGCAGATTGTGGAGCAGCTTCGCTTGTCCAGTCGATTGCTCTCGCCGAGAAATCCTCACCATGTATCCCTAGTGATCGATTTCGCCTGGTTGTATACCGTCAGCCTCACGCACGCAATCGAAAACATCCGAAAGGCGTATATAAGCGATCTGGACCTCGGGTTGTCACAATACATCTTAGGTGGCCCGAACGGTTTTTCCGAGAAAAAAGAGCTGTCAAAGATGCTCGCGCATCTGAGCCAGAACGGTGCAATTCCGCAGGATGTTTATGTTGATCCGCTTCCTTCGTATCACTCCCGTTTGCTGGAGCTCACTGCACGTCTGCAGCGTCGACCGGCTCATATACTTTCCGCGTTGCGGTTGCTCGAAGTGGGAGCCTTCACCGCTGCGCTCAAGGAAAAGATTTCAGCGCCTACTGACACGGGTGCACTCTACGATGAAGTTGGGGCAAAGTTGGCGGCCGATGTGGTCAATTTTCTCGTGACTACCTCGGACCTTGATTCGGGATTCACTGCGCGTGCACGCTCTATTCTGCTGGGAGAGGAATTCGTCGATCCTGAGAGCGTGAAGTCGAGGTAGTGATCGTGTTCGGGGGATTCGCCCGGACCGTCCCTCAACGTGACTGTAGGCGGTCGACACTTCTATACATTTCAGTCATGCCTCGGCCGACTCGACGGTCTGTAATTGACTTCGCGTCAGGGTCGCTAGGAGGGACGCGTGGGCGTTGACTAGGCCGGGTCGGCCTGCACTGGTCGGTCGCCAACAGGCCACAAACCGTCGGGGCAGCGAGCGCAACGTCGGGACCGTGTCGAGCATCAATCTACCGTTCTGCGAAACGCCAACTCGGGATCACCAAGGCGGACGCCGCGTGTGAGTGAAGGGCTTGATGCAGAGCCCTGGTTGTTCAACGCTCGGTTCTGGCTCTCTCGGAATCGGCTCGGGCGCCGTCGCTACGAACGGCGGTGAGCAGTTCGTCAAGGGTAGTAAAGACGGTTTCGGGGCGCCCGAGCGTTCGCTGGGCGTCTCGGAGTTGCGTGCCGGTGTGAGCCTCGGCGCACACGTACTGCGCGTAGCCGGCGGCGCTGGATAGGTGAAAAATGTCGACCAAGTCGTTCCGCTTCCACTTGCCCATGTGGTCGATAAACCGGCGGATAAAGAGTTCGGACATTAATCCGACCATGGGGGAATTCGCGAATAATCGCGCCAACTCAGCGTCGCTGAACATTGGGAAGTCTGTCGAGTTCGCCAGTCGGCGGTATGCGGCGGTGTAGTAGCCGATGTTTTCGTTCCAGTAGCGACGTCTAGCGAGTCGGCGACGTTGCTCCTTGGGTAGATGCTCTGCGTGGATTTGCGCCGTGATGGCTGCGTGATGGGTTACCCATTTAGTGATCGGGTTCTTCGGTATCCGCTCGGGGTCCACGAGCGCATCCAGGATGACGCTCGGCATGGTCAACATTGTCATTAACTTGTCCAGGTCTGGGGTCTCGTCGGTGATACTTAGGGAGGAGTCGCTGCCGAAGAGCGCACCGGGTTCTGTGACGATGGGATGTAGTACGGGTGCACTCTCTATACTGCCCAAACGCCTTCGCATGGACCGGTCGACTTCGTGCTTCCACAGATTGAGCGGGTTCCGAATCTGCCACCCGCTGGCCAGACGGGCCATCGCAATGCCGATCTCGTAGCGTCGGTCGCCATGTAACCCGGCGGTCTCGATCAGGTGTCCAGTTGAGAGGGGCAGGACGATGCCCCCATCGTTGGCGAGGTCGATGAGCTCCTGAGCTGCACGTCGCTCGCTGAGGTCCTTCACGCGAGCCGGTTCGTGCAGGACGTCGGCGACGGTTCGCCACCGGTTTTGGTCAAGGTAAACGGCCGGTCGGCCGTTGAGAGGCGGTGGGGATGCTGGATTGAACCCTTCGGTGAGGATGAGGTCGTGCCTGGTCGTGGTCGTATAGATCCACCACTTCTCCCAGTCGAAGGTCGACCCCTCGACTTGGGAGTTGATCGGCCTGTACCTGGCTTCGAGTTCGCTATCGAGGACCTGCCCGTCTTGGTAAACGACACGGACGGATCCGTTCTGGTAGTCGACATGCCAATACTTGAACATGTCAGCTGATATGGCCGTTGGTTCATCCATGGGGGCAGGTTAGCCGCGGGGACGAATGCAACTTGCACACCTGATCGGCTGAAGGTGTTCGTACGCCATCGGCGAATCCCTATCAGGCACACCAGCTAGTGTGCGATCCAGAATTAGTAGACAGCAGACAGGGCAAATTCACCGCACCCCGACGATGCCGTCGCATCCAAGTCCAGGCGCCCAAGCTGCTGCATTACGGTTCGGCGATATCAGACGATCCGAGCGTTGGTGATCTGAACCAACGGCGTGAGCGGATCTGGCGCGTTGCAATAGGCATCGAATTCAGAGAAGAAGGTGTCAGCGTCAATGGCCGCCTCGGCGGTGACAACGCCGCGATCGGTGACCGCGCCCCGGGCTATCAGTTGCAGGCCGATCGCGGCGGGAATCGAGGTTGAGCCTGCCATGCCACCACGCGGGAACCGAGTGAGCTGTGCACCGACCGCGTGGAGTTGGCCGTCCTTGATGCCCTTGGCCCACGTCCACAGGCCTGGGCCGTGCGGGTCCCTCGGATCGGCGAGTGCCGTCCGTGATTCATCAAGTGTTGCTTCGATCTCCGCTGCGGCGGCGATGTGGGTGAGTGCACGATTGTCGACTCGTTCCATGATCGAATCGACGCGGTCGAAGAACCACGGGTGCCCCGTCATCACGTTGAGGCTCGACTGGAGCGTCGTGTAAGTCCGGCGGAGCGTCACGGCCTCGGGGTGACCCAAAGTGCGTGCAGAGACTAGCCCGTAGCCGGGGTATTCGAGTTCGATGACTTCACGCGGGGTCACGTCCTGCAGCTTGCCGTCCCGGGTCACACGAATCGAGCCGGATGCTTGGATGACAAAGTGGACAGTCGCCGCGTTGGGGCGGTCAGGTGTGATTGAGATGGGCGCGATGGTCTGGATCGGCCACCCGGTGACGATCTCGGTCACCTCGTCGAGGTAGGTGACGGCCCGGGCGGCTAGCAGGTTTGACACCCCAGGGCTCGCACCCATCCCGATGAGAGCTGTGACGCCCGCTTCACGTGCGGCCGAGTCGAGTTCGAATGCTTCGAGGGTGGGCTCCCAGTCATCCATGATGTCAACGAAGTGACAGCCGGCTGTGATAGCGGCGGTGAGGATAATCTTGCCGAACCTGGTGAACGGACCGAGGGTACTCAGTACCCCCCACGCGCCGTCGAGGATCACAGACAGATCGGCGGACAGTGCGTCGACTCGGTCGGCACGAACGTGCTCACCGGCCGCGTCTGCGACAGCCTTCGCTTGGTCCACATCGAGATCTGCAACAACGATCTCGGTGAACTCGGGCATAGATGCCAGAGTCTCCACGGCTTTGGCGCCCATGGCACCGGCGCCCCCGAACACGACGATCTTCATAAAAACCTCTTCTGACTAGGTGTGGGCCGGCGAAGACACCTCCCTTAATGAAGGTTAATTAAGGGAGGTGTTTCCGTCAACAGCCGGAACAGGGGTCAGCTGACACCGACGATTCGCTCGACGAGGCCGACAACCCGATCCGCGAACTGTTCCTCGTTCATCTCTCCGTCGTACTCGAACCAGTTCGCGGAGTCCTCGCCAATACTCACGATCGCGCGGGTTGCAAACGTCGGACTGTCGGTCGTGAACACACCGAGGGTCACCCCCTCGCGAACGGTGTCACGCAAGGCGTTGAAGGTCTGGTTCTCCAAGGCACGGAATTCACTGCGAGACTCTTCGGACAGAACGGACATCAGATGTCCGGGTGCGTAGAGATTGGAGTATGCTTCCGCATCCGCCACTTGGCGCAGCTGACTGAGCACGTAGGCCCGTACGAGCGCCGCCAAGCGCTCGCGCGGCGTCGTCGCGGATTGTTGCGCGGCCAGAATCGTTCGAGTGAATCGTCGAAGGCTCCGGTCGATCACGGCGTGCAAGAGGACGGCCTTCGACTCGAAGTGCCAATACAAGGCTGGCGCAGAGACTCCGACGGCTGCGGCGATCTGTTTGAGCGACGCCGCTTCATATCCACGCTCGCTGAACAATCGCGCCGCCGCATCGAGAACGCGCTCGCGAGTGTCCTCGCTCTCGAGAGCAACCACGGCCGTCTTGGGCTCCTTGGGCATGGAGTGAGTCCTCTCTGAAACTTTGAACAACTGCTTGACGTCAGCTGATGTGACATGGCTTACTGTAGGCCACCGTTGAATTGAATGAACGTTAAGTCAATCAATGTTCCTTGAATTGAGCAACTAGAGGAGACCACTTATGAGCGCCATCGAGGTAAAAGAAGTGAGCGTTCGCTATAGCACGGTGGACGCCCTCGACGCCGTCGATCTTCGAGTGGAGACTGGCGAGTTTCTGACCGTGCTGGGCCCGAGCGGCTCAGGCAAGTCGACTTTGCTAGGCGTCATATCAGGACTCACGACCCCGACATTCGGGGAAATTCGAATCAACGGTGCCGACGTCACCCACACGCCGAGTCACCGCCGGAACATGGGACTCGTATTCCAGAACTATGCGCTCTTCCCGACGATGACTGTCGCCCAGAACGTCGCATTCGGACTCAAGGTCCGCAAGACTCCGCGGAGCGAAATCGGGTCCAAGGTTGCAGATGCCCTCGCCATGGTGCGTTTGGGATCGCTCGGTCAACGTCCCATCGGGGCACTTTCGGGGGGCCAGCAGCAGAGGGTGGCACTCGCCCGCGCCCTTGTGATCCGGCCGACGGTGCTGCTGCTTGACGAACCGCTCGGTGCCCTCGACCGCAAACTACGACAAGAGGTCCAAGTTGAGTTGCGTGATTTGCAACGCGAACTGGGCATCACCACCGTCATGGTCACGCATGACCAAGAGGAAGCGCTCACGCTCTCTGATCGCATCGCCATCGTCAACGACGGATCGATCGAACAGATCGGAAGTCCCGACGACCTCTATCGCCGACCTAGGACACCGTTCGTTGCGAGTTTCCTCGGTACCTCCAACCAGGTCGAGGGGCGTATCGAGCGCCACGGACCGGATTGGGCAGTCGTCTCCGGTGGCCTGAGGATGCCGTGCCGCGAGCCGGCAGAAATTTTGTCGGCAGAAGGTTCCATCGACAGGGTCGCGACGCTACGTCCGGAATCGATCAGCGTTTCGACACGTGACGAAGGCGCAATGGTTCGTGCATCTGTCCGGGACGCCATCTACCTCGGAGGCGCGATCAGATATCACTTGGACCTCGAGACGGGCCACGAGTGGATCGCGGTTTCGCACGACGCGTCTTCCGTCATCGATCGAGGTGCCCTCGTGCACCTTTCATGGTCCCCCGAATCGGTTTGGCTTATGGAGCCCACCACCTTCGACGGTCGGTCCGGACCCGTCGAACTCGTCACTGAAGGAGAAAAGGTATGAAGTTCAGGCTCATCACCTTGGTAGCAGTTTCTGCAATGGCACTGTCCGCCTGTAGTTCCAGTGGCGGGTCCGGCGGCACCCCCGATGCGATTCGCATGGTTGAGACCGGCGGCGCCAGTGGCGAATCGATCAAGGTCGCCTACGGCAACCCATTCACCGAAGCCACCGGCGTCAAGCTCGTTCAGGAGACTCCTCCCGACATGGGGAAGCTCGAGGCCATGGTCAAGTCGGGCAATGTCACCGCCGACCTCTACGAACTGGGTGGCTCGGCCGTCCAACTCGCTGTCGACTCGGACCTCATCCAGAAGCTTGATTGGGAAGCCATCGATCCCGAACCGATGAATGAAGCAGCGAAGACGCCGTACGGGCTGGGCTATCAGACTTTTGCCCTCTATATGGGTTCGCTTAAGGACACCAAACCGATCACGACGTGGCAAGAGTTCTGGGACACCTCCGCAGTGCCCGGCAAGCGAGCGATCCCGGCCTATGCCCGATATGCGCTTCCGATCGCTTTGCTCGCTGACGGAGTGAAGCCTCAAGATCTCTACCCCATCGACATCGATCGAGCGTTCAAGAGCCTCGAGAAAATCGCCGATGACCTGATCCTGTGGGATGCGGCTTCCCAAACGCCACAACTGCTTGAGTCGAAGGAAGCGGTGTACGTCGCGACGTGGGACAACGTCTATCCCAAAGACGGTTTCTATACGAGCTTCGATAACGCGGTGCGTGACCAGAGCTTTATCGTGATCCCCAAGGGTGCGAAAAACGTCGAGTACGCCAACAAGTTGCTCCACGAGATGAGCAAAGTCGAGAACCAGGTCAAGGCGGCCGGAATAATTCCTCTTGCTGGACCCAGCCCGGAACTACTCGATCACCTCAGTGCGGACGTCATCGAGTCGATGCCCGCCAATCCCAGCAACGAAGCCACCCAGGCAACCTACGACTACGCGTGGTGGGCCGAGAACGGCGACGCCGTCAACGAGCGCTGGGAGCAGTTCAAGCTCGAGAGTCTCGGATGAACGACGTCCTGACGTCGTCCCCTCCTGCCGCTGGGCCGGGCTGGACGGCCCGCGCCCGACGAACGAGACCGGCCGCCCGCGATTGGCAGCGAATTGCCCTCGTGGCGGCCGCCCTGATCGTGCTGTTCATGGGTTTCGTCCTGCCTCTTGCCTTGTTGGCTCCCCAGAGCCTGAATGACGGTGACGGCTTCTCGCCGGCCGCATACGCGAAGTTCTTCACCCATCACCTCTACCTCGACATCATCGTGAGCACGGCGAAGATCGCTGGTTGGACCGCTGTACTGTCCGTTCTCGTCGGCTACCCGTACGCCCTGTGGGTGAACAGGCTCGGCCCCCGAATGCGCGTCATCGCCGTCATCGCGGTAGTGCTCCCGTTCTGGGTGAGCATTCTTGTGCGGACCTACAGTTGGACCATCGTGCTCGGCAAGCAAGGCCTGGTCAACGAGGCCTTGGCGAAGATCGGTCTCATCGACCAGCCGCTCGAGTTGCTCTACACGGACACCGGCGTGCTCATCGGCACGGTGAACATCCTCGCGCCGTTCTTCATCCTTCCGATGATCGCTACCATGCGCGCGATCGACAATCGGCTCGTGCTCGCGGCGCGTAGCCTCGGCGCCACGCCCTTCCAGGCTTTCTGGCGCGTGTATTTCCCGATGACTGTTCCGACCCTCGTCTCATCGGCGTTCCTCGTCTTCGTCCTTGGTTTCGGTTTCTACGTGACCCCAGCCATCCTTGGCGGCGGCCGTGTCCAGATGCTTGCCACTCTTCTGGCCTATCTGGTCAACACGTCACCGGACTGGGCTCTGGCCGCGGCGATCTCGGTGCTGCTGCTCGCCACCACCGCACTCGTCGGCATCGTTTCGAAGCTCGTGAGGAAGGACTCCTGATGATCTCACGGTTTGCGCTCTCACTCTGGTCGCTCCTGGTCATGGTGTGGCTGGTAGCACCCGTCCTCATCGTCGTGCCGATGTCGTTCTCGGCCGGTTCGGGCGTCGGTTTCCCGCCGGAGGGGTTTTCCTTGCAGTGGTACGACCGACTGCTGTCGGATCCGATGTGGCTCGAAGCGTTGCAGACATCACTCGTCGTCGCGTTGTGCACCAGCTGCATCGCCGTAGTGGCCGGCACCCTGGCGTCGTACGCCATCGCACGATGGCCAGGGCGGCTCAGCACGTTATTGCGAGCCGCCTCGATGGGTCCGATGGTCGTACCCACGATCGTCCTGAGCGTTGCCATCTACCTCGTGTGGGCCAAGGTCGGACTCATAGGGACAGTCCCCGGCCTCATTATCGCGCACACAACGCTTGCGCTGCCGTTCGTCGTCCTTGTCATGGTCAACGCAGTGTCTTCATTCGACGTGCGCATCGAGCAAGCAGCCTCGAGTCTCGGTGCGAGGCAACGGATCATCCTGACGCGGGTGGTACTGCCGGCCATCGCCCCACACGCATTCGTCGCATGGCTCTTCGCCTTCATCGTCAGTTTCGACGAAGTCGTGATCTCCTCTTTCATCGCCGGAACCCACATCACCGTTCCGGTGAAGATGTTCTCCACATTGCGCAACCAGATTGACCCAACTATCACGGCGATCTCGACGATCCTCATCGCCGTCACGCTGCTCGTCGGTGTCGTTGCCGCAGTGCTCCTGCGCCGCAGACTCGCCTCCGTCGTCGGAACGATTCACTGACGCCACCATCACCACTATTCCCTGACACACCACATCACCCCTGGAGTACAGAGTTCCGTGAAATTCAACCTGTCGACGATTCTGTCGGAATCAGCTCGTATCTCACCCGAAGCGTCATACCTCGTCACCGACGCGGCAACCCACACCTACGCCGAAATAGACGCTTGGGCAGACCGCGCGGCGGGGGTCCTGGCATCGCGAGGCATCGGGATTGGCACACGAGTCGCGCTTCGCTTGCCCAACATCCCAGCCTTCTTCCCCTACTACTTCGCCTTGCTGCGACGAGGTGCAGTGATCGTGCCGATGAACCCGCTCCTCAGCGATCGGGAAGTCGCAACGATCGTCCACGACGCGACGGTCTCGCATCTCATCGTGCTCGGCGAGGACGAGGTGGACACACCGGCGGGGATCCAACGGTGGAACCTCGAAGAGTTGATGGCTACGGAAACCCAGGTCGGACCCCTCGTCGATATCGCTCAGACTGACGGAGACGACACAGCGCTCATCATCTTCACGAGTGGAACAACAGGAAGACCCAAGGGCGCTGAACTCACGCACCTGCAATTGTTCCTCACTGTGCTCCTCGAAGGCGACACCTATGGGATCACCTCTGACGACGTGCTGCTGGGGGCCCTACCGCTGTTCCACATCTACGGACTTTCAGGCGTCCTTCACTCCGCGACCTCGCGAGCTCAGACGATCTACCTGATGAACGGGTTCTCGACCCAGACCGTCTACGACGCAATCGAGAGTCACGGCGTCAGCGTCATACTCGGCGTGCCCACGATGTATCACGCACTCATAGCCGCAGACGACGGCACCCGAGACCTGTCCAGCGTCCGGATCGCTGTCAGCGGTGGCGCGCCGATGCCGATGGAGATGGTTCGAGACCTCGAACGGACTTTCCCGAACGTGACGTACCTCGAAGGATACGGCCTGACCGAGACCTGTAGCGCGGGCACAGTCAACGGGGGCCCGTTCCCGTATCGCGAAGGATCCATCGGCCGGCCGTTGTGGGGTATGCAGATGCGCGTCGTCGACCTCGACGGCCACGAGTTGCCGCCGGGCCCGGACCACACCGGAGAACTCGTCCTGAGGGGCCACGGCATCATGAAGGGCTACCTCGACCGCCCTGACCAAACCTCCGAGGCCCTACGCGAAGGATGGTTGTACAGCGGCGATATCGCGTGGATCGATAGGGATGGCTACGCCTATCTCGTCGGCCGACTCAAGGAACTCATCATCCGCGGCGGCTACAACGTCTACCCCCGCGAAATCGAGGAGGTGCTCTACGCCCACCCCGGCGTCAGCGCCGCCGCGGTCGTGGGCCGGCCGGACGCCCACCACGGTGAAGAAATCGTTGCATTCGTCGTTCCGACGGACGCCAACGTCGACGTCCACGACGTCATCGAATTCGTGCGCCAGAACCTGGCGCACTACAAATGCCCACGAGAGGTGATCATGATCGACTCCCTACCACAGGGCTCCACAGGAAAGATCGACAAATCGGTGCTCAGAGCCACCGTGATCGCAAAAGACACAGTGGGAGACAACGCATGAGCGCCCGCGTCCTCGTCGTCGGTGGTGTCGGCCAGATCGGTCGCCACGTCGTCCGCCTGCTTGCCACGTTGCCCGAAGTGAAAACCGTGATCATAGGCGACATTGCCGCTGAGAGAGCTGAACTGCTGGCGAGCGAACTCGGAGAACGAGGCGAAGCCCGTGCCTTCGACGCGACCGACCGCGTCCAACTCGACCAGGCACTCTCCGACGTCGACCTGGTTGTCAATACGATGGGCCCCTTCGACCGGTTCGGCCTGCCGATTCTTACGGCCGCTATCGAGAACGGCCGCAACTACGTCGATGTCTGCGATGACTGGCAAGCGACCGAATCGTTCTTGGCGCTCGACGAGAAGGCACGTGCCGCGAACGTGACAGCCGTCATCGGTTTCGGTCTGAGCCCAGGGATCACCAACATGCTCGCCATCCGTGCAGCGCGCGGATTCTCGAACATTGACCGGATGCTCACCGGGTGGTCACTTACAGCCGTCACAACCGAGCACGAGGAGATCTTCGACGCAGGCAGGGTCGGATCCGCTGCGACCTACCACTGGATCGAACAAGTCACCGGAACCATCCGGGTCTGGCGCGACGGTGGGCTGGCTGACGTCACTCCCCTCGACGTCATCGAGGTCGACTACCCCGATCGAGGCAAACAACGGGTCTACGCACTCGGCCACCCTGAGCCGATCACGTTGCCCACCCGGATCGGCATGGTTAGCGAGTCGCTCAACGTGATGTCCGGGCCACAGTTCGTCTTCGATCAACTCGTCGAGACCGCAGCAAGAGTCGACTCTGGAGAGTTCAGCGTTGACGAGGCCGTTGCGGCGATGTCAACCAACAAGCGTCACGCAGACGGGACCACACCGCCGGACAAGTTCCCGAAGGTCTGGGCCCACGTCACGGGAATTCGCGACGGAAAGCAAACGACAGTGGCCGCCCATCTGCTGTCCTTGCCGCCTCACCGCATGGGAGGAAACACCGGATATCCGGCCGCTCTGACAGCCGCAGCCCTTTTGCGCGGAGACGTGCAGACTGCCGGGGTTCTGGCACCCGAAGACATTGGGACACCTGAGGCGTTCTTCGAGTCGCTGCGTGCCGTGAGCACCGACCCGGGGGCTTCACTCGACGAATTCCTGATCGTGACCGAGGTAGTCGAGGGTTGATTCTCTCGCGCAGAATGGCGGGGAAAGGTCCCATTCGACGCGAACCATCTCAACATCGTTGTCAGCGAAGAAGGTTGATGTGGGACTGCGCGCGCTCTGCGATGTAGTGCGGCTCATCGAAGCAAACAGCAGACGGATATCTGAGAACGCGTCTCTGTCCGGTGGACCCTTCACCTCATCAACCGATCAACACCCGCCCACTTGACTGATTCACGAGCGAACACTCACGCTGTGGGCGAGCGATGGTGCGGCCATCGAGCATGGTCGCACCATCATTGTCGATCGACTTACACGGTGGGCGAATACTTTCAACGAATCGCCAACTTTGTCGCACGATTCGTCGCCGCTGCGTTCCCGGAAGGACGCCGGAACTCGGTCGTTTACCCAAAAATGCCTCGACAACTGCAACACTGTTGGGGGCCGTCTATCGATCCCAAACTTGAAATTTCGACGGTGCAGTACGCGCGAGAGTAGTGCACGGCGCTCATGACGTCGAGTCGCGGTAGCTTCGATGCAGATCCCCCGCCAGTCGGGGGCAGAGTTCGCTGCCGAGCCCTCGTCCACGGACCCGCAAGCGCCTAGTCGGTCGACGCCTGAAGGCCCATACTATGATGCCTCCGAAGGACTTTGAGACAGTCGCACGGGTCCGCTGGATGTAGTTAGATCACGCAGGCACCCGGCCTCTTGCCCTTGTTCCACTACATCCTCAGCGAGCAAAATTGCTCTGACTCGGGTTTGCCCGGGTTCGTGTCCGTCGGGGCACCGAACCACAACGCACCAACATCTTCGCGACCCACGGTCGATCATTGCGTCCCGATATCTACGCACACGCCCGAGTTACGCACCACACTGTCGGACCGCACTTTCGAATGTTCCTGCGCCTCAATCGGCCTCAATTTCGGACGGTCCTCTGGCGAACCTTTCGAGGGCTAACAGGCCGTCGGAGGCAGAACAATACGACCTGAACCGGACCGCAGCGCTTTCTCCACCGGTTTGGGGTGACAAACAGATACGACTCCGGCTCTTCAGCTACCAGGAACAGGCGAGCAACGCGCTTGTAGCTCACCCATCAGCCGTACGATCGGGATGCGGCAATCTCGAACTGCGGAGACAGACTGTCTCCCACCGACAACCATCGACCTCTCCCGACAAACGCTCGCCCAAACACTTGCCAGTGATTCGGAGGAATGATCCTCCACGTATATATCGAGTGTCAGCTCCCCGACGCCCGAAAGAGTTGTCGAAGGGCCTGTGGGACGTACACCGCCGTGCGAAATCGGACTCAATGTAGAAACCCCACTATCAAGATCATGCTTCGTTCGCCGACGAACACCTAAGCGCTGGAACCCATTTGGCACTGCCTGTCGACGTCTGGAAGTCAAGGGGTCGCACCGACCATCCGAAGAGCCAATTCTACGTAGCGTGCCGCAAGTGCGTCGGGCTCCGAATAGGTGTTGGACGGGAACCATCGACTGACGTCGACCCCAAGCGAGGTGATAGCGAGTGCGGCTGCCTCCACGTCGACTGTCTGAAAGTCACCTGACGCGTCACCAGCCTCGATAACTCGGGTGAACACCCTCGATGTCGACCGCCTGATGTCCGCGATGACATTGAAATGCTCGTTCGAGAGCGAACGCAGTTCGTATTGCACGACTCGCGCGAGCGCGCGATTGTCTGCGTGCCACTTCACATAGGCGGCGACGATGGCGGCCAACCTGATCACCGGTGATGCGGCGGGCTGATCAGCCTGCTCAACGGCGATGAGCGCTGCATCGTGTCCTTCCAGACTGATGGCAAACAGTAGAGACTCTTTGGTCTTGTAATGGGGATAGACAGCCCCGGCACTGAGATCCAGATTCGCGGCAATCTCGCGAGTGGTTGTCGCACCGTACCCCTTAGCTGCGAATACCTCGATTGCCGCCGCGCGTATACGTGCGGCGGCCTTTGATGTACCCACCTCACTGACGCAATGGTGCGTGGGCGTACTCATCGCCGGGTTTCCTCTCGATCGGCTGGGCCTTGACAGGTATCCGTCTACAAGGTCAGTATATGCAAGTGCATAGAAAATATGCATCTGCATATTTTTCTTTCGCACGTGACCCACCGCCCTCGCAGATGTAACACGAGCAGGCCGCTCCAGAACCCCAGATTAGCCTCGGGGCAACCTCAAAGTCCGGTACGCCGGAGGCGGACTGAGCATCCATCGGTGTCGAGCATCTGAACCAGGAGAAGGAAACATCAATGGGCAACATCACTTACGACTTCACCGGCAAATCGGTCATCGTCACCGGCGCAGCCCGCGGCATCGGCCAGGCACTGGCACGCCACTTCGCCGAAGCCAAAGCCACCGTCTTCATGGTGGACTTCGACAAGGCCGAACTCGACAAGGCCGCCCGTGACGTCGGCGCCATCGGTATCCCCGCCGACGTCAGTAACACCGACGACGTCGAACGGGTCGTCTCCACCGTGATCGACGAGACCGGCCGAATCGACATCCTCGTCAACAACGCGGGCATCCTGCGCGACAAGGTGCTGTGGAAGCTGACCGACGACGACTGGAATCAGGTCCTGAACGTCCACGCCGGCGGGACATTTCGCTTCACGAGGGCATGTGTACCGCACTTCCGGAAGCAGGAGTTTGGGCGCGTCGTCAACATCACCTCGTACACCGGACTGCACGGCAACCGGGGCCAAGCGAACTATGCCACCGCGAAGGCCGGGATCATCGGATTCACCAAGACCGCTGCGAAGGAACTGGCGGCGTTCGGTGTCACTGTCAACGCCATCTCGCCGAACGCCGCCACGCGGATGACCGCATCGATTCCCGCGGACAAGATCGCCGAACTCACCGGACCGATCTCACGGTTCGCAGACCCTTCCGAGATGGCCGATGCCATCTGCTTCCTGGCTTCCGAGGAAGCCGGCTACATCACTGGCGTCGTCCTTCCGGTCGACGGCGGGGTCTCCATGTGACACCACTTTCCGAACGGATGAACCCATGACCGATGTACTCTCCCGGCGCGACATCGACTTCCTGCTCTACGAATGGCTCGATGTCACCTCGCTGACCTCCCGCACACGCTTCGCCGAACATTCGAAGGATACTTTCGATGCGGTGCTCGACCTCAGCGCGAACATCGCGCACAAGCATTTCGCCACGCACAACAAGAAGGCCGACGCTCAGGAGCCGACCCTGCGCTCCGACGGCACCATCGACATGATCGGCGAGGTCAAAACCGCCCTCGCCGCCTACGCTGCGTCGGGGCTGATGGCGGGGCAATTCGACGAGAGCGTCGGAGGTATGCAACTACCCGCCACTGTGGCGCGGGCGGCGATGGCCTGGTTCCAGGCCGCCAATGCAGGCACCGCCGCATATCCGTTCCTGACCATTGCCAACGCCAACCTGATCGCGGCTTACGGCACCGAACAGCAGATCGACGACTACCTTCGCCCGATGCTCGAGGGCCGGTACTTCGGCACGATGTGCCTCTCCGAACCCCAGGCTGGGTCGTCGCTGGCGGACATCACCACCCGGGCGATCCCGCAGGAGGACGGCAGCTACAAGTTGACCGGCACGAAGATGTGGATCTCGGGAGGTGACCACGAACTCACCGAGAACATCGTGCACCTGGTGCTGGCAAAGACCCCGGGCGGCGGCCCCGGAGTCAAAGGCATCTCGTTGTTCATCGTCCCGAAATTTCTTCCCGGCGTAGACGGCAGTGTCGGTGAACGCAACGACGTCACGCTGATGGGCCTCAACCACAAGATGGGTAACCGCGGCACCACCAACACGCTGCTGGCATTTGGCGATGGAACACATTCCCCGGCAGGACAATCCGGCGCTGTGGGATTCCTCGTGGGGCAGGAACACCGGGGTCTGTCGTATATGTTTCATATGATGAACGAGGCCAGGATCGGTGTCGGTTTCCTCGCCACCTCACTCGGTTATGTCGGCTATCTGAAATCGCTCGAGTACGCGAAGGTACGAACCCAGGGACGCCCGCTCGGAGCCAAGAACCCGTCTTCTTCGCCGGTTCCGATCATCGACCACGCCGATGTCCGCCGCATGCTGCTCGCACAGAAGTCCTACGTCGAAGGCGCTCTGGCCCTTGGTCTCTACTGCTCCAGGTTGGTTGACGAGCACGAAACCGTCGAAGATGCAGCAACCGCTGACGAAGCAAGTTTGCTCCTCGACATCCTGACCCCGATCGCGAAGAGTTGGCCATCACAATGGTGCCTCGAAGCCAACAGCCTCGCCATTCAAGTCCACGGCGGATTCGGCTACACCCGCGACTACGACGTCGAACAGCATTACCGCGACAACCGCTTGAACCCGATTCACGAAGGTACCCATGGCATTCAAGGACTAGACCTGCTGAGTCGTAAGGTCACCATGCGCGACGGTGCCGGCTTGGTCCTGCTCGGATCAAAGGTTGCCTCGACCATCGAACGCAGCAGGCTTCTCGGGGGCGAGACAGCGAGTTACGCGGACGAACTCGATTCGGCGTGGAACCGTATGGTCGAGGTGACGACGATCTTGCGCTCGACGGATGACGCGGCGATATCGTTGGCGAACTCGTCGGTGTATCTGGAGGTATTCGGACACACAGTGATTGCATGGATGTGGCTCGAACAGCTCACCGCGGTCGTCGGCAAGGACGGCGACTTCTACGACGGAAAGCGCCATGCCGCCCGCTATTTCTATCGTCATGAGCTACCGAAAGTCGCACCGCAATTGGATCTGTTGGCGCGCCTTGATCGGACCACTCTCGACATGAACCCCAGCTGGTTCTGAGTCGGATGAGGCATTGCACATGAGCTCTCGACGAGTTCCTCATCGCCTCGAATCATCACAGGGCAAAGAAACCGAAACCCATGGAAGGGGTCGCAAGTCTGGATGGCCACCGTCCCGACGGCCTCCTCATATCACTGTGCGTTCCGCCACAACCGAGCTAGTCACCCGAAAACATCTGTCCACCAACCCGAAGCACATCAAATCGTACGTACCAGATATACAGGAGAGATCATGACCCGTGCGGCAATTGTGTCCACAGCACGTACCCCCATCGGCAAAGCCTACCGAGGAGCGTTCAACAACACCCAAGGTCAAGAACTCGCAGCACATGCGATCAAACACGCACTGAGTACCGCTGGCCTCGACCCCTCCGACATCGAAGATGTAATCCTCGGTTGCGCGCTTCCCGAAGGCTCGACCGGCTTCAACATAGCCAGGCAGGCGGCACTCCGCGCCGGCCTCCCGGTAGCTGTCCCCGGAATGACCGTAGATCGGCAGTGCTCCTCCGGACTTATGGCTGTCGCAATCGCCGCAAAACAGGTTCTGGTAGACGGCATGCGGGCCACCATTGGCGGTGGCGTCGAGTCGATTTCGCTCGTTCAAAATGCGCATGTCAACAAATATCGCGCACGCGACGCCTGGCTCGAAGCGAATGCTCCCGGGATTTACATGCCCATGCTTCACACAGCCGAGATTGTAGCAACGCGATACGGCGTAAGCCGGGATCGCCAGGACCAGATGGCATTTGAGTCTCACCGCCGTGCCGCACAAGCACAAAACAACGGAATCTACGACGCGGAGATCGCTCCGATCACCGTTGTCAAGATCGAAGTCGACAAGGTCACCGGTGAGCAGCGAGAAATCGAGGTCACTCTCACGCGAGACGAAGGGGTGCGCCCGTCGACCACTCTCGACGGGCTTACCGGACTCAAAACCGTCCTGAAGCCTGGTGAAGTCGTGGATGCTCCTACTGTCACCGCAGGCAACGCCTCTCAACTATCCGACGGCGCATCCATGAACGTCATAGTCGACGAACACTTCGCCAAAGCCAATGGCCTTACCCCTCTTGGGTATTACCGCGGGATTGCAGTCACTGGCTGTGCCCCGAACGAAATGGGTATCGGCCCAATCGCGGCGATACCGAAGCTGCTCAAGCAACACGGCCTGACGGTGGACGACATCGGTGTCTGGGAACTCAATGAAGCGTTCGCCGCCCAAGCCGCCTACTGCGGCGACACAATCGGCATCGATCCGACAAAATGCAATGTGAATGGTGGCGCAATTGCCCTCGGCCATCCTTACGGAATGACCGGTGCGCGCGCAGTTGGCCATGCACTACTCGAAGCGCAGCGCCGCGGCGAACAATTCGCAGTCGTATCCATGTGTGTCGGTGGCGGTATGGGGGCCGCAGGACTTTTCGAAACAGCCTAACTGGCAACCTCATCCACGGTTGCCCTCGACGAGCAAAACATCAGGCTGGACGTCGCACCATACCGGCTAGCGCCGTCACGCTCAGTCGGAAAGGGCGATTCAAGTGATGGTTCCCGCCGCAGCGAGAACGGTTGGGTGCGGGTGATCGCGCGACAGGGCGATCACCCGCATACGAGATCGAACCGAGACTGTTCCAGGGATGGAATTCATGCCTCTGCTAGATTCTTGCGCGCAACTCGGAGCGCCGCCTGTCTACCCAATATTCGTTTGCGTCGAACTGGCAGACCCTTGTCCTGCCCTGACAGTTCGCGAGATGTACGGTCACCTGTCCGCGGCGATAGACTGAGACAGTCCACCTAAATACAAGCGGCCCGGGCGATCCCAGCTCGACCCTTCTTGGATTCTGCAGATTGCAGCGATGCATCAGCATTTTTCGGATTGGTACCGTCACCCAGACAGCCGAAACACCGACTGTGGCGGCGGATGACCACTTTTCGAATGCCCGGCCACGGTTGTCGCACCCAGGTAACCATCGCTGCTCTACCGCGTAATCGTCAGGTCTCAGCAGTGAGCGTCGCTCAACTCGTCACTCTGGGCGACCCTCAATCTCACCAATCACTCAGCGAGGACAGACAAGGTGCGTGCGACACACACTGGCTTCTCTTCGCCCTCTCTCTCAACGACGAACTTGACAGTTGCACGCAAACCGTGTTGACCCCATTCCACATGCTCGAGTGAGGCAATCGCTCGTACTCGTGAACCCACCGGCACGGGTGAGGGAAACCGAACAGATTCCGACCCGTAATTGAGCGCCATCGACAGACCCTCGACAGTGAAGATCTCCGACTCAAACCGTGGGATCAGGGAAAGGGTCAGGTATCCGTGAGCGACAGTCGTACCGAACGGGCCCTCGGCGGATCTTTCACGGTCTGTGTGGATCCACTGGTGGTCATCCGTCGCTTCAGCAAATTGATCGACACGCGCCTGCGTGATCGTCAACCATTCACTCGTTCCGAGCTCCTCACCGACCGCTGCTGCAAATTCACCAAGATTGCCAAAATTTCTCATGAGTCTCGCTCTCCAATTTCACACTTCGTCGTATCAAATTTCGCCGCTACTTCACTCCCGCGGGTACAAATTCACAGCCGCACGTAGCCCGGCTCGGCCATCTCGACGACAAGCAGTTCATCAACATTGGGCCTGATCGGATCTGTCAGGCTGCCGAGATGCGCGAAAAAGGTCCGAGGGTCGACAGCTTGCTCAGGTGCTGAGACCCCCTTGGCGTCGATCTGTCCCAGCGCGAGCATCTTGGCCCCGACCGCGAGGGGATATCCAGTCATTCCCCCCATTACGTAGGGCGGCCATGCTGTCAGGTAGGCCACAGCCGCCCGCCGCTCAGAACCGGTGAGTCCCTCCACATACGCCCATACTCGTGGGAACGGGTCTTTGGGCGTGAGCGACGGGTCTGCGGGTCGTTCAGCGCTCGCGACCAACTTCGCTGCCTCGAATAGGTCGATCTCTTCGCGGTCATAGGATCTCGCGATTTCCGCCACGTGTTCGAAGAGCCAATCGGGGCCTGACATCACATTGCTTGATTCGATGAGGTGAGGAAAAACCCGAGGAAGGGTAATCGGCTCTGGATGTCCGCAAGAAACAACTGTCTGTTTACCTAGACTGAGAAAGTTGACAATTCCACGCTCCAGTGGCGCCACATCGGTCAGCTCTCCGTTGCGCCAACTCCGAACCGTGCCACTGCACTGAAGCATCCAATGCTGCATCGCAGCCGATCCCGCCCCCGGCATGTCATACGCGGCTTCGGGCACGACCCCACTACTGGCTAGCTTCCACCCAGTAAGCGCAGTGTCGACGATGTCGAGTCGTTTGCCGGCTTCTACAGCAAGCAAGTTGGTGATACCGGGGCTCATTCCAAGCCCGATCACTGCCGTCAAATTGCGATCGGCGGCAAGCCCGTCAAGCTCGAATGCTTCAACGGTGGCCTCCCAGTCGTCGTCGATATCGAGGTAGTTGCACCCCATCTCTAGTGCGGTCTCGAGGATGAGACGTCCGAATCGAGCGAAGGGACCCATCGTATTGAGTACGACATCAACATCACGGAATACGCGTTCGAGATCGTCCCGATCCGTAGCGTTCGCCTGGACCGCAAATGCCTTGGGACCAACTTCGCGTGCGAGTTTCGATGCCCGATCTATATCAAGATCAGCGATGTCAATTCGTTCAATCTCGTCGTAAGTGGCAAGCGCACGGACTGTGTGCCGGCCCATCTGTCCTGCACCTCCGACCACGACCACTCGCAGAGTGCGATCTAGACACTGGGACATTTTCAGCAAACCTCCATTGATTGGCAAGGGCTCGAAAGAGAATTCGATCTCTACGGTTCTGCATTCGCGCAGTGTGCGGCCACGAATGCACGCTCATGCGCGGACCGCGGTAACACTGGGCGGGTTGTGGCTGTACAGCACCCGTCATAGAAGGCTCGGGCGAGATCCGCGGTCGCCGACTGACGGCTCCGCCCCGCAGTCGCAGCGCAACAAACCTGCACCACCCCATGAACCGATCACCGTGCTGCACACCATCGCCCGTTGGCACAACCTCCGTCGTCCACCAGCGAGACGTAGTCCGATTATATATCACACGTGCAAGTTAAATCTAGTATGAAGTGGAATGCCTCAAAGCACTGGCGGTGACTGATGACCCGAGCCCGGACCCCGCGCGTCACCGCCGCCCACTAGGGTTTTCTAAGTCGAACGTTCGAAAATATTTGCCATGAGGGGTGGATGGTGCCGAAAATTGTGGATCACGACGAGCGCCGAAAGGAGATCGCTGATGCGGTACTCGATCTCATCGCCCGCGTGGGGATCGACGGCGTGACTTTGCGTGAGGTCGCCCGCGTCTCGGGGTGGTCGACGGGCATACTAAGCCACTACGGGGGCAGCAGAGATGAATTGCTACTACTCGCACTCCGCCGGGCCGCCGAGCTTGCAGGGGAGAGTTTTCGAAAAGCTTCGCAAGATACGTCACTTTCGGATCTCGACAAGATTACTGAGATCATCTATGAATCTCTACCTGTGGGCCATTCGCGCTTAGCGCTTCAACGAATATTCCTATTTTACTACGCGCGGGCCGCAACGACGACTGACGATCTATTCTCAGCTGAAATGCGCCGGTATCTTGAAAACTGGCGTCGAGTCATTGCGCGATGCGTTGACCGAATCACGGAATCGGGTGGTTTACCACCTGGGGCCGACTCGGCTCGAATAGCGGCGGACATTGCAGCTATCGCAGACGGATCGAGCCTGCATGCCATTCTAGACCCGATATTGATGGACCGCCTGACCGAGGATCGATCGATCCCGCATTCGTGGGTAACAGCAGTATTGCAGGCAGCGGGCTACGACGACACACCACACTTTCATATGCCAGAATGAAATAGACATTCGCTGAGATGTCTTCTCTACGGCTGGCAGCCGCGGTACCCGATATGAAGACTCTTCGATCAGGGAAATATCCCTCAAAATAAGAAGAATTTCCAAATTTCAACTTTGATACCAACACAGCGCCGCCGCCAGCCAATATTGCCCCGACAACGGCCTCACCAGGCAGACTGGACCTCATCGCACGGAACAGTTCAAGTAATGCCGCGAGGCGTCTCGTCCGGGGCTGTCGGCTCCATCGACAGGTGCGCGGCACGACTCTGGCAAGCGAAAGCAGTCGCCCATCAGCGGCGACCCCAACGAACGAGTTCACTAACTCTGACAGCTTCCGCCACCAACATTAGATCTCACTGCAAGAATACCTAGTGGTAGCTCCCGTCTATACCTGAACCCAACTTTCAGACCTTCGACATAGAGCGGGCCAGTACTGAAATGCCCTTCTTGCTCTTCACTGTCGAAAATTCCCAAAAAACTCGCAAGCATCCACCAGATGCCCGTGCACCTCACACTCCCAGACATGCGCGGCCGATCATTGTGAGATTCACCCTTCGATTGTTTCATCCAACCACCGCCGACGCCAAATGACATGCCGGATTTTTCACCTTCTTCCATTGTCCAGCACTGCGCAACGACCATCTGGAAAAATTCTTTACGCCGTCCCGATCACCGAGCGGGAATGCTCTGGTCAAGCAACGCGCACGCTATTCTCACTTTTCAACAACGCATTTGGCACCTGCATACCGACCGTCCTCGAATGCCACTAGGAAAATTGGGCAACTGATCAGAACTGCACCCACGCTCACCAACGACTCATCCGCAACTCGATGGCACCCTCGCTGGGAGCTCCGCTTGGCAGCAACGACGTTGTGAACCTCTTCATCGTCTGCGATCGGGGTGATCGATTTCATGAACAACGCCCGACTCTTCTTCGCCGCACACGGAATCACCCGGATCGAACGGATGATCACGGACGACGGATCATGCTACCGGGCAACAGATTTCACAGCTTCGCTCGGAACCTCTCGACACCAACGGATCAGGCCGTACACCCCGAAACACAATGGGAAAGTAGAACGGTACAACCGCATCCTCGCCGAAGAACTGTTGTACTCCCGTGAGTACACCAGCGAGCAGCAACGCCGCATCGCCGTCGAGGTGTGGAATATTCACTGCAACTACCATCGACCGCATTCAGCACGCGGAGGACGACCGCCCGCCTCTTACGGCCGGCACCGCGTCACCAACGACCGTTCCTCGTACACCTATAGCTCACATAGCTCACACAATTGGCTAGATTGGTCTGATGACGTCTGTACTGCCTGATCGCGGCGCTGGACCTGACATGTTCGCGCCGCGATCGCCGGCGGCCGGGGCGTACGGCATTCTCGGCCTGTGCGCCGAAGAACTCCGCGCACGTGGACTGGCGTACTCGGCTGCCGCGGTCACCTACCGAGACCCGTCGACCGGACGGCATCGGGCCCTGGCGAGTTCCGGATACGACGCCAGGGTGCTCGAGGTCCTGCTCGACGACTTCGTCACTGACCGCGATTTCTCCATTGTTCGCGAGGCCTCAGGTGTGCCGGTTTTCTGGCAGGACGTGCCACGATTCGAGCAGACCGAGATGGTCACCGACGTTCTGCGGCCGTCCGGGTACGCCGAGGGCGCGTCGGTCGCATTGGGGTTCTCAGGCCGTGAGGTGACCGGATTACTGCACATGAGCTTCGCGGATTCCGGCGTCGTCGATCGCGTACGGGAGGTGGTGGCGGCGTCCAGCGCAGCCTGCTCGCGCGTCGTGGGAGACCAGGTGGCGCTCGATCGTGTCCATCTGAGCCCACGGGAGATTCAAGTACTGCAATTGGTGGCCAAGGGTGCGGGCAATGTCGAGATCGCTGAGGAGCTGTTCGTCAGCCGTCGCACCGTCGCCACCCACCTCGAGAACATCTTCGTCAAGACCGGAACCAATTCACGGGTTCAGGCAGCGGTGCGCGCCGCCAAGTGGGGTCTGATCGAGTCCTGAGTGACGCTGTGCGAGGGGAGCCCTACTATCACCCATTTTTGCCTCCCCCATTCTGTTCACAACTTGCGTTTCACGTTTGCGGCCGGGCTGTTGCGGCGGTTGCGTTGTTCCTGGCTTCGGTGTACGCCAAACGGGTGACGCCGTCGATCGCGGAATGCAGGTAGATGTAACCGAGGCGAGGCTGCTTCGATCGCGCCTCGCGTCGCCTCGATCGCTTGGCCTGCTCGGACCCGCGACCGTGAACGCGCCATCCGCCGCCGTCGGGGATCTTCCCAACTTTCTTGATGTCGACGTCACCATCTGGCCGGATCGTTTCGCGCTGATGACTTGCGGTTTTCGGTTGTTTTCGCCTTTCGGATCGATGAACCGGCGACGATTCAAGCCGAGGCCCAACAGGATTTTCGTGACCGGCCGGCGACCAAGGACGATGCCGTCGGTGCGGAGCTCGAACGTGATTCGTGAGGCCGACCATTTCCGGGTCCGTCGCATGGATTTGATCCCGGCCACGACCTCCGCGGCTGTGGCGGTCGGGTGGTGGTTGGGCGAGCTGGATCGGTCCTGTAATCCCAGTTCGCCGTAATTGCGATACCGATTGACCAGGTGGAAGCGCATTGGCGGGAGATACCCATTTCGGCCGCCACGTGCGCGATCGGACGAGTTCGGCACCGCTCGACGAGGCGTCGTTCTTTCCTCGTCAGTCAGCGGAGCATCACGATGTGGCACAGGGCTGGTCCCTTTGCTCGTGATGGTCTGTTTCGCAACTCCCATCCTGCCGCGAAGGGCCAGCCCGTCTACTTCATTCCCGCGTCAGCAACGCCCATACCGACAACAGCTAGGCCATTGCCAGTGAATCGGCCGGCTTCTTGTCCGCCCACGGACGTGCCGCTTCGAAGTTCGCGGCAGCCCGCAGGACCAGTGCGTCCTGGCGGTGACGTGCGGCGATCTGCAGCCCCACCGGTCGACCGTCGGCGGTGAATCCGGCGGGCACGGTGATCGCCGGATTGTTGAGCATGTTGTACGGGTAGGTGAAGAGCCAATCGAGCAACTGCTCACGCAGCGACGCACCCTCGAGCCACGACGGCGCGAACTGACTGAGCGGGAACGTGGCCGAAGCCAAGGTCGGCGAGACCAACACGTCGTAGTCGTTCATGAACGTCGTCCACGTGTCCCACATGACGCCGCGGAATGCGTCGGCCCGCCCGACGTCGACACCGGTGAGCCGCTCGGCCTCGTGCATGATCTCGATCAGGTTGTCATCGACCTCGCCGCGCTGGTTCTCCCAGTCGAGCAAGTCGTATTCGGAAGCGAAACCCGGAACCCAGATGCCGTTCCACATCGACGCCGACGGATTTCCCCACTGCGGGGTCGCCTCGGTGATCCGCGCACCCAATTCCTCGAATGCCGACAACGCGTCGAGACACACCGCCAGCACCTCCGGATCAACATGGCCGAGACCGAGATTCGTCGACCACGCCACGCGAAGGCCCTTCACGTCACCCTTCGAGGCTTCGACGTACGAGGTCTCCGCACGCTCGATCGAGAGCGGATCCGCATTGTCCGGCCCGGCCATGATGTCGAGCATCAGCGCGTTGTCGGCAACAGTCCGGGTGATCGGACCGTGATACGCCCAGTTGTAGAAGCGCCCGGCCAGAATGGTCTGCGGGATGACGCCGGTGGTCGGCTTCAACCCGACGACCCCACAGAGCGCCGACGGGATACGCACCGATCCCGCACCGTCACTGCCCTCGGCGAGTGGCCCGAGGCCTGCAGCCACGGCAGCCGACGCACCGCCACTGGACCCGCCCGCGCTGTTGCCGAGCTTCCACGGGTTGTGCGTCGGCCCGTACAGGTGGTTGTCCGTGCCACCGTAGTAACCACTTTCGGGAGTATTCGTCTTTCCCAGGAACAGTCCGCCGGCGCCACGCAGCCTGTCCACGACGACGGCATTTCCCGTCGCGATGTTGTCGGCCGCCTGCTTCATCCCGAACGTGGTCGGCAGTCCGTCCACTGCCGTCAGATCCTTGATCGTGAACGGCACGCCGTGCAGCGGGCCGAGCTTCTCGCCCGATTCCTGCTGCCGGGAGAGTTCGGCCGCGTCGCGCGTGACCTGCTCGCGATCGAACTGGACTATCGCGTTGATCGACGGATTGACGGCGTCGACGCGCTGGATCATCGCTTCGGCAATCTCGTTGGGCGAGAGACTGTTCGACGCGACCGACGCGGCCATCTCGGTAGCGGAGAGCCAATGCAGATTCTGTTCGGTCATGGGATTTCCTTCGCCGGAGGGGTAATGCTCTCAGGCTAGGAAGCGCCAAACTCGGCCACCATCGGTCATGTGACCGATACCACGCATCGGACCTGGTTTCAGTCCTCCCCCGCGGCAGGCGTTCAGCACCAAAGCGGCAAATCGTCGAGATGGCCGCACGTAGATTAGATGCGGAAGTCTGCGGCAACGATTCAACCCCTGCTCATGTAGCAACCTGGCTCGGCTGTTCGCCTCACTGAACGCTCCTCATATACTCGCGAATCGCACCGGGCTGAACAGCACACTCACCCGACGCCTGCCATCGCCGACAACGCAACCTCATGCCCGGCATCGAGGCGCTCCAGGACCAGGAATGCATCGTTGGTCCGGCGCGTCAATGTCGACACACTCGCCCATGTTGGACATGTTCGACGCAGCCAGTACCGAGGTAAGGGTGCGGGAAATGGGCCGCTGCGCCACGGGCACTGCCGCCGGGGCGCAGCGAACGACTCCCGAAAATAGGACACGCGCAAAGTCGTAGTGACTGAACCGATTGTGATCGCTGATCGAGACCGAATCGGCTCATCCCTCAGCCCCTGCGACACGCATGAGGCCGAGCGAAATTGGCCCTTCGATGAATACCCGGCTAACCATACAACTCATTGCCCTGCAGCGAAATTCGCGATGGAGCAACGGCCCGTACCCCAGGTTTCGGATGGATCGTTCGAAACCTGG
>Ga0224736_1045_pt1 | contig 36571 bp, 38 predicted proteins | sample IA12soil_MG_GH6A_FD_161628 | JGI IMG/M metagenome (GOLD analysis project Ga0224736, IMG submission 161628) | Enriched cells from agricultural soil in Iowa, United States - IA12soil_MG_GH6A(-) | ecosystem: Environmental > Terrestrial > Soil > Agricultural land | place: USA: Iowa | collected 2017-05-08
CCTTGCCTCCTTGTCATAAGCGATAAATCTCGCGACAAACTCAAGTGGGTCTGGAATATCCGCACGAACTGCTAAATCATATAACGATGTCTCCTTCAAATTTGCCTTTTCAATAATCGCTTGATTGGTAAGAACATGTGCAGCAGAATCATCTGCAATCAATCTTCCATCTGCAATCACCAGCGCTCTTGGTGTATACTCTAACATAAGATGCATATCATGCGTAATCATTAAAATGGTTACGCCGCTTCTATTTAACTCCATCAAAAATTCCATGATATCTGTATATGATCTAAGATCTTGCCCTGCGGTAGGTTCATCCAGTATTAATACTTCGGGATTAAGAACCAAAATCGAGGCAATTGTCACACGTTTCTTTTGTCCAAAGCTTAAAGCAGAAATCGGCCAATTGCGATAAGGATATAGACCGCAAACTTTCAGCGTCTTATCTACTCGTTCCCTTAATTCCTCCTCCGGCACACCGCGCATTACAAGTCCCATCGCAACTTCATCAAAAATCATATGCTTCGATATCATCTGATTCGGATTTTGCATAACCATTCCAATTATTTGTGATCGCTCTCTAATCGAATCGTTTGTGATTTCCTTTCCATTATAAAGAATTCTTCCAGAACGTACTTTTTCAAAACCGCAAATTAGCTTCGACAAAGTTGACTTACCAGCCCCATTTTTGCCTACAATACTGACCATTTCTCCTTTTTTAATAGAAAAGGAAATGTTCTGCAGCGTTTTTTTTCCGGTATGGTAACCAAAGGTAAGATTCTCTACCTCCAATATAGGAGCTTCCTTATCTTGTGAATTTTGCAACTGTGTGTTTTCAAACCATTTCTGAAGTTGCTCCTTACATGAAGAAATATCTAGTTGATCAAGATTAGCAGTGTGCATATTATGAGTAATTGTGCAACCGGCATATTTCAAAGCTTTTACATACAGTGGCTCGCGGATATGATTTTCTCCTAATATATTTGACGCTAATAATTCATCCGGTGTTGAATCACTAACAATACGCCCCTCATTCATCACGATAATTCGATCGACATTTCGATGTAAAACGTCCTCTAGCCGATGTTCTACAATAATGACAGTTGTACTGGTTTCCTTTTGTATGCGGTCAATCAATTCAATAGCCTGCTTCCCTGTTGCAGGGTCAAGATTTGCAAGGGGCTCATCAAATAGGAGAATTTCTACTTGATCCACCATTACTCCTCCAAGGGCCACCCTTTGCTTTTGACCTCCGGATAGCTCGTGAATAGAAGCCTCTAGGTAATTCTCCATGTCTATTAATTTTAAGACGTCCATCACTTGCTCTTTCATCTGCTCTTGTTTGATACAATCATTTTCAAGGGCAAATGCGATATCCTCCGCAACGGACAAACCAATAAATTGCCCATCTGGATCCTGTAAAACTGTTCCAACCATTTTAGAGATAGAAAATAAGTCTAACTCCTTTGTTTCTTTCTCTTTTATTTTCAGACTCCCATGGATTTCCCCACTATAGGAAAAAGGAATAAGCCCATTGATACAATGAGCCAGTGTGCTTTTCCCAGATCCAGAAGGCCCAACAATCAGAACTTTTTCCCCTTCATGAATAGTTAGATTAATATCATGAAGAGTCGGTTCAGTTTGACTTCGATATTTAAAAGTAAAATGATCAAAATGAATTATGGCATTTTTCATGCTTGTTCTCCCTGCTTTGTAGCTCGAAATTCCATTACATATCTTTTGTCAGACTTCCTGTTTTGCCACGTGTCCTTGCATAAGCAATTAGAAGAATGGTCCCAATAATAGCTACGGAAATAATATTCGCTATTCCCGCAAATAATCCCTGTACAAATACCTTATTAGACGGCTCAGCGTAAATTAGAATATCTAATGTTGGTGCTATTAAGAACCATCCAGCAGCTTGAACAATAAATTGCACCAAATTAAATGTTACAATTTGCCTTACACCAAATATACCTGACTCAATATTAATCTTTTTAGAAACCAGGCCGATGAAAAATCCGACAAAGACAGAAACCACAACCCAGCTCCACCAAACAGATCCATATGATGTTGCATCCGACAAAGCATGGCCAATTAATCCAATCAAACCGCCAGCGATTGGACCAAATACAACAGCCATTAAGGCAAGAAATCCATAGGAAGTTTGAATTTTCGTGTTTGGTATTGGAGATGGTATAGACACATAATTATTTAAAATCACAAACACCGCTGCGCCAATCCCAATGGCAACGATTGTTTTAACAGATAATCCCTTTCTATTCATATAAATCGCCTCCCATTTTCAATATATTTTAAATTTTCAATTACCTATTATAGATGATTTTTGGTATTTTGCGTATAGAAATTTTCCAATTAGCACCCGTTGAAATATGATACGCTTTCGCAAATGAACCTTGGTTAATCGCGACTCCTAAATTATCTAGCGAGTTGACATAAAGCAATGGCTCTCCAAGATGTGTGTCTGAGAAAAAACGGCCAAATGTCATGATATTCTTATACACTTGACGGGTATTATTGGCGATTGTTACTTCCAAGGAATCTCCATAAGTTATCCCTGCACTTTCAAATAATTGGCGGCTTACATTTGTCCAGAGATTACCAAAACGAACGTCTAAAATGTCGACCGTACCAGTAATAACGTCTCCCGTAATAGCAGCCTCAGGAACTGACAATTCCACTAATTGTTCCACATTTATAGCAGGACCAACTTCTTCAAAGGAAATAACTCCTGAAGCTAGACGAGCACCTGTATAAGCGTAGACATCCCGTCCATGAAATGTATACGACTCACCAGAGTTAGGCAATCGATTCACATTTTCATCTATTTCTCTTGCCTCGATGACCCCAATTCTTTGTTTAATATGTGTAATAGTTCCATTATCCGGTGTAACAATATAATGATTGTCAGCGGTTTTGACAACAATACTTAATCGGTCTGAACCAACCCCAGGATCAACAACAGAAACAAAGACTGTACCTTCGGGCCAATAAGAAACAGTTTGGTATAGACGATAAGAGCCCTCCCATATATTGTATTGTGGTATTTCATGTGTTAAGTCAAAAATATTGAGATTTGAATCCACTGATAATGCAACACCATACATCGCACTCACTGCACCATCGCAAGTACCAAAGTCTGTTTGAAGAACTAAATGTTTTCCCATTTTTGAATGCCTCCATTTGCAGTTAAATTATATGTTGAAAAATAAAAAACCACGCCATTATCAATAAATGATAAGGACGTGGTTGGAATCTACGTGGTACCACCTTACTTCACCGCATGCTCACACATACAGTCTCATCAAGTACATAAGTCCGCTAAAAACGATTGACTCTTTATACTGTGGTTTTGATAACGAGTACCAACTCTCGTCGGAACCTACTTATATCCACGCACTTTTCTTAAAAGGGGCCTTATGTTATCGAAAATCCTTTAAACTATTCAGGCTAGTTTTAAAATGGAGTTCCTTTAAGAAAGATTGCCCCTAAACTAGGCCAAATAAAGATGTTTAAGAAAGAAAGGTCGATAACAAAAAACATTTATTTCGAAAAGCTGATTGCTAAGATATGTTCAGCACGAAACTCAGAGACCATTGTTCAGATTTCTATCTTTTGCTTCTTTTCAGCTACCGAAGCTCTCTGTGTAAAAATATTGAAATCCTACTTTTCTCTTCATCGTTTTTAAAAAGTTTTTACTATTTTGTTTTAATAATAAATTATTATACGAAACAATTTTTGGTAAGGCAAGCATGAATTCTAAAAATTTTTATTTATCCATATATATTCATGGCACACTTTTTAAATGTATAAATTTGGGATAACTGAATTACACTAACAATAACTATTTTATACACAAAGGGAAGTATATATGAGGAATATTGCGGCATTTTTTTCCATGCTTATGCCTGGATTCGGGCAATTCTATAATCGGCAATGCGCAAAAGGGGCATTCTTTATTGTTATTGAACTTTTTGAAAATATTTTTGGTAGAATCAATAAGGCAATACAATTAGATTTTAACGGTATGCATCAAGAAGCTTTACATACTGTTAATTATGACTTTATGTTATTTTACCCAGGTTTCTATGTATATGCGGTTTGGGACGCCTGGTATTATGCTAAGACTGGGGCCGATAAGAAGAAAACCGCTCTCCCCTTTCTGATTGCTGGGATTATAGGAGAGTTTTCCGCAATCTTCTCCTCCAAATTTGCTGTTCCCACCCTTTCAGTAGGACTCATCATGATTATTCCAATGGTTGCCGGCATGATATTTTTCAGAAAACAATAACCGCCTTTTCTTGTTCTTGTGGAAAAAGAAAAGGCGGTTTTCATTATGTTGTCGTTCACGTATTAATAGTAACATCCTTAGCAGTGCCATGAATTTTCTCTTTTCGGCGAACATCTTTAAATATCTTTGTCTCCGCCACAATAACACGCGAAAGAAGAAGCAAGGCAATTAAGTTCGGAATAGCCATCAAAGCATTGAACACATCTGAAATTCCCCATACGATCTTAAGACTGGAAACAGATCCTACTAGAACAGCCAGGGTAAATATCACACGGTACACATAAACAGATCTGTCCCCTAACAGATAACCAACACATTTTTCACCGTAGTAGGACCAGCCGATAACCGTAGAATAGGCAAAGAAAATGAGACCAAAGGTGACAATATAGCCCCCAACATGAGGGAGAAATCCGTTAAATGCCGCAACAGTTAGCGACGAGCTTTGGTCAGTATCTGCCCCAACCCACTTTCCACTCATTACTAATGTTAAGCCTGTTATAGAACAAACGACAATGGTATCCAGAAATGTACCAGTCATAGACACAAGTGCTTGGCGCCCAGGATAATCCGTTTTTGCGGCAGCTGCAGCAATCGGTGCGGACCCAAGACCTGCTTCATTCGAGAACACCCCTCTGGCAACTCCGTAACGAACTGCTGTACCAAGAACCCCGCCGCCTACAGATTTTGCGGTGAAAGCCTCTCCGAAAATTAGTCCTAATGCATGTGGGATCTCTTTAATATTTAGTAAAATGATAATCAATCCGCCTAGCACATAAAATATAGCCATAAAAGGAACGATGAATCCAGTAACTCGGCCGATACTTTTAATGCCCCCTAAAATAACTAGCCCTGTAAATACAGCTAGTACAATTCCTGTAATCCAAGGACTTATACCAAAACTTCCGTTTAGTGCCTCCGCAACAGAATTGGATTGAACTAAGTTTCCAATTCCAAAAGAAGCTACTGCACCAAAAATAGCAAATAGAACTGCTAACCACTTCCAGCCAAGACCTCTTTCAATATAATACATTGGACCGCCGGACATTTCGCCTTTACTATTTTTCACACGATATTTAACAGAAAGAATCGCCTCGCCATACTTCGTTGCCATACCGAAAATTGCCGTTACCCACATCCAAAAGACGGCACCAGGTCCACCTGCAATAACCGCCGTCGATACACCCGCAATATTACCAGTTCCAATTGTCGCTGCAAGCGCTGTCATTAATGACTGAAAATGTGAAATATCGCCCGATGATTTTTTATCTTGGCTGCGCGTAAAAGCAAGCTTTAATGCATATGGTAGATTGGAAAATTGCAGAAAGCCTAGACGAAAGGACAAAAAAATACCTGTTCCTACCAGAAGCACCAACATTGCTGGTCCCCATACAATATCACTTGTCTTACTTATTAGTTCCTCTAACCACTTCACTAAACCACCTCTTTTTATTGGAATATTGGCAATCTTTACAATGTATTCCATTGGTTGCATTGAAATTCCTTTATTTTTTGCCGTTTTATTAGAAAAAAGTTTTCATATTTTTAGTTGGATGTGTCAATATTGCGACTTTACTTGATTACAGTTATAGGAAAATTTAACATTAGGATAGTAGAAAATAGAGGAGATGAAACAATGACAAGATATATTTTGAGCACTCTAATCATACTCTCATTCATAATCTCGGCAGGATGCGCAAATTCAGAACAAAATAATATCAAAGGAAAGGATGACCATACAACCGCAATGGGAGATATTGCGGAGGAAACCTCATCCATGCATGAACTTCCGATGTTTTTAAAAGATCAAACTGATAATATAAAGACTATTTATAAAGCCTCTGCCGCAAGTCAAGAATTACTTGAAAAGATACCTTGTTATTGCGGATGCGGAGAAAGTGTAGGACATAAAAATAATTATGACTGCTTTATTAGAGAAAATAAGAAAAATGGCGGAGTGGTTTGGGATTCGCATGGTGTGAATTGTGATGTTTGCTTAGAAACAGCTGCACAATCTATTACAGACTATCAAAATGGAAAATCTATAAAAGAGATACGAAAAGAAATCGATCAAAAATACAAGGAAGGCTATGCAAAGCCAACCCCAACACCCCAAGTGTAACAAAAAGTGTCCGCGACAGGCGGACACTTTTGCCTTTTGTCCACGAGTGGTGCCAGGCACCATTAATGGTGGTGGTGTCCGGCATGTCCTTTTTTGGGATTGGTGATGACGAATTCTTCTTGCGGAACGAAGAAGAATTGAATCCAGACGCCATCCAAGTATTCCTCATCCCTTTTATCAAGTAGGATATCAATCCCTTTATCTGTTTTTACAATTTCATCATGCTCTGTTGGATTATCAAATTGTAAGGCATAATGTGCGTGATCTCCGTGAACCTCGGTAACTATCACTCGGAGCATCTTTCCCTCAGATTCCTCATCATTTAACATTTTATTCATGATTTTTGCTGCATTGCGGTTTATCTTTACTTGCATGTCATTAGGACCTCGATTCTATATTGTTTATTTCATTATTCTACCACAATAATAAGCATGGCAAACGTCAGAAGTCTTCAAGTGGATCGCTCTTAAAAGATTAGCTTACTGTGAAGCCGATATTTTGCTAAAATGGCCCTAATTTAACTGTTACGCGAATTCCGAATATCCATGCTCGAGTACCCACAAATACCGAATACAAAGCAAATGCCCTTCATGTTTGAAGGGCATTCGTTCTCTATTTTACTGGAATCCAAATTTCTGAGTAATACTCATCCTGATATGCGTCATCGTCCGGATATACTTCTAATTCAGGTGTTTCCGCGTGGCGATATCCGCTGGAAGGAAACCATTCTGAAAAAATCCGCTCCCATGTTTTTTGCATTGCATCAGGCATTGGTCCACGAACTTCGAATACTGCCCATTTGGAGGCGGGGATTTCAAGGTTAAGATAGTTTTCAGGCTTCTCACCTTCATGGGCGGCAGCGATCCAATAGTCAATCTTGTGTGCCTCTGTATTACTTTTATCAACACAAACACCAAGTACCCCTTTAACCGGACCATTGTTTAATTGATTCAATACCCTTGTTGTTCCATCTGAATTTACTTCCTCCCATAGTTTTGGAATTTTTTCAAGGTTTTCGTTGTTCAACACCGAATACTCCCTCTTAATTCCAACTACTTGAAATGCTTCTTTTTCCACTACACTGTACTTCACTGGTTCTACCCCTTTCAAACTCACCTGAATACTCAGGCGGTTATAAGATTGCAGCTTTCCCTTCCCTTTCCGTACTTCACTTGGTGAAACTCCATGCTGCCTGCGAAAGGCCTTCGTGAAAGCCTCGGGGGTGTCGTATCCATACTTAAAGGCTAAATCAATTATTTTTTCATCTGATCTGAGCAGCTCCTCGGCAGCAAGGCTCAGGCGCCGGCGCCGAATATACTCTCCTACCGATATATCTGTCAATACAGCAAAAGTTCGTTGAAAATGGAATACAGATACATTTGCCTCTTTGGCGATATCATCAATAGAAAGCGAATTTAGCAAATGTTCTTCCATGTAATCAATTGCTCTCTGTAATGATTCCACCCAAGTCATATCGCTCACCCCTTATACACATCTTAATGGTTGATCTTTCTGTCTTCCTGTCTTTTTGTGCTTTCTTATGTCATATCCATCCTTGTAAATTCTGCATGAGATATGAATTTTCCTTTAAGCAAATGAAGACTTCCACTAGCATTCAAAGCTTGTCCACTTATATTGGGGTCTAAAAAAAATAGTCAGGTGTACAGAAATACACCTGACGAATCAATAAATTAGATAATACTATTTTTTACAGAAGCACTATCACTAACATCTGGGTCTATCAAGTAATCGATCGGTATGTTGATTGGTGACAAATCGCCGTTTAATTCTCCGAATCCTTGATTACGCTTATAGGAAGTAAATTGATCTATATATTGAACCGGTCCAACATTAACGACAGAAGCATTATCAATAGAATTAATCTTGAATCCCAGCAAATTAAGAGCAAAAGGGGTAAAAAACACCATGTATATACCTCCCAACTATAGGATGCTATTTTTCACAGAAGGGGTATCAATAAAGTCGGAATCAATGGCTGTTGTTATCGGGAAAAAAACAGGTGAACCGTCGCCATTTAATTCTCCTGTCCCTTGATTTCGCTTATATGAAACAAACAAATCAATGTGCTGGCTAACACCTACATTCACTGTAGCGGCATGGTCAACGGCATTTATTTTAAAAACTTGAAGGTTAATCTCAACCGGAGCAAAATACATATTATACCTCCCATTTTAAAATCGAAGCTGCTTTTAGCTTTTTTGCTTATTTTTCCAAGACATTTTCCTTGAAACTTATTTTATATCCGACCGCTTTTCACTATAAAAATCAAGCGTATCATCGTCAATAAGTTCACTTACGGTAAAAAAACGCGGACAGCCATCCGCTAAAAACTGTCCAAAAGGCTGATTCTTTTTACCGCTCGCTGCTCTATTAGCTTGAACGGTGGATCCAACCGATACAGTACCAGAATGATCCGCGTTCACTATAAAAATATCTCCAAGATTTATGCGAGTTGAATTAAACTTCATTATCCATTTCCTTTCTCAAAATTTGCAGAATTAATTCATCCTATGCTCAAAAGAAATATATTATTCAGTAGATATTCCCCCCACCCAATGTTTTCGCGTTCCAATATAAATACACCGTTTTTTGCATTTTCTAAATAACAGACTAGATTTCTGCCCATACCAATTATTTTTTATTGAATACGAATAGATTAATGGGATGTAAAGGAGGGGAATTATGTCTAAGCAAAGTCGCAGTAAAGTCATTAATGTCGATAAGCTTGTCATACATGCGAAGGAAGTTGAAATCATTCAAGAAAGACCAGTTCATACCGAACCAGAAAGAAGAAACCCTTGGGATTTCTTCTGGCGAGGACAGCCTAGAACTCAGGGGAATATGACAGCAGCAACACCTGAGAATATACCTGCAGAGGAAAGTGAGTAAAAAAAAGGCCGCCTTTGGCCTTTTTTCCTCTTTGGGGTCAGGTTCCTTGTCCCACTTTTTTTCAGTGTATGAACTGGGATGAACAGCCTAAGCATGCCACAATACAAATGTTACATACATCTTATATCCTTTCTATGAAATTTGTACATAACAATCCTTTTTTGGGAGAGAATAGCTTGAAGGAGAGATGTTTGATTCACGTACATCTTTTATCAAAAGAAAACTTTCGGGGGTTAATTATGCAACCGCCATTGATTCCAGAAAACAAAAAATTCTCCCCCTATCTAGTGTTTTTTACTGTTGCTGGTATGCAAATTGGAATAGGGGTATTGGGCTTTCAACGCATTATCGCAAAGTTTGCAGGATATGATGCATGGATATCCGTTCTGTTGGCAGGATTAAGCACTCATATTATCATTTGGTTTATATATAAACAACTGGAAACCGTTAATGGGGATCTTACTGATATTCACAGTGCTGTGTTTGGAAAATGGATAGGAAAATTATTAAATCTCTTCTTTGTTTTTTATTTTTCCTTGTTTGTAGTCACCGTTCTTCGTACATATATTGAGGTTATTCAAGTATGGATGTTCCCTGATATGAGCACAGCTTGGTTTACTTTCGCCTATTTGCTTTTATCCATCTATGTGATTAATGGTGGAATACGAACTGTAGTAGGTTTATTCTTTTTTGGGTCCGTTCTTCCTTACTACATTATTTATTTCTATGGTTATGCCATTCCTTTTTCCGACTTTCGGCACTTTTTACCGATTTTTAATCATTCCTTAAATGACGTAATTGAGGCGACTCAAGGTATGTCCTTAACGAATCTTGGTTATGAGCTACTCTTAATTTATTACCCTTTTATTAAAGCTCCCAACAAATCCAAAAAGTGGTCTCATATCGGGCTGCTTTTCACAACGATTGTCAATTTATATGTTACCTTTATAACCTTTGCGTTCTATTCTCAGGCTCAATTACAAAAAGATATTTGGGCAACCTTAACCACCTTTAAAATTATTCACTTTCCAGTAGTAGAACGATTTGAATTTATCGGTATTGCTAACTGGTGTTTAGTTGTTCTCCCTATTGTTTGTCTTTCTTTATGGAGTGCGAGTCGAGTTTTAAAGAGAACCCTTAAAGTCAAACAAAAGTATGGAGTCATTTTAATAAGCTGTTTTGTTTTTTTCATTAACATTCAATTAAAATCACGATTTCATGTAGATATCATCAATAATATCATTGCTGACATGGGTTTCATCATTAATTATGTATATATTCCGCTTTTGTTTCTACTGCTGATGATTGTTAATAAAGTAAAGAAAAAAATGAAAAAACAAAATAATCATTCCGCTACATCATAATGAACGAGATCTTTAGATAGGAGAAGGTCTCGTTCTTTATTTGTCTTTGAACAAACGAGAATCACAAGGATATTTTCTCCTCTACGTGAATATAACAAATTAAATAGTCTATAGGAAGAAGGTGCCTAATATGTTACAAAAATTATGCATCCTCTCTTTTATTTTGCTTTTCTTGTCATTTGTCGTTTGGCTCTACACACATCTTTCCCCTGAATATGGGAACATTTCTTCCTCAACATCCTTTAAGCATCTCACTATATGGAGCAATATCGGTACGGGTGCTTTTCTTGTCACTACAGTAGTACTGATATTCGTCCTAATCATACGAAAAAGGACCTTTTAAATAAGGGAAATATGGACGGAATATATATACTTACAGATGCAATTGGTAAAAGAAGATAAAAGAGAGAGAATAGAGAGGTCTTCATTAAATAAATCAAAAAAATTTCAGTAATATACAGAAAAGTTTGATAAAATACAATTATAAAAATAACCTATTTCCATTTTTATAAGGAGGCTAGCGGCAATGTTCATCAATCCAATCGTTTCTTATTCATTTCAATAAAATTTGAAATGAAAGAGGGATGAAAAATTGAATAAAGAATCTATGAAAACCTTCTATTTACTATGGGTAACACAAGGACTTTCCGCCTTAGGGAGCTCATTATCATACTTCACCATAGTAGTTTGGTTTTCTAGTGTTGTTTTTGCTGAGCATCAAAACGCAGAACTTACGTTAGCACTAACCATTTTATCCTTGGTCTTTACTTTGCCACAAATCATCGCTTCACCGATTGCTGGAATTCTTGTTGATAAAATAAGTAGAAAACGTATTTTATGGAGTGCTGATGCAATTCAGGGTGCTATCACCCTTATTATTGCATATATAGCATACTCAGAAAGTCATCAATACTGGAGTATACTAATATTACTTTGTGTTATAGCCTTAGTCAGTGTTTTTCACAATCTAGCATTTTAATGTCTCCTATATCATGATTGTACCAACAGAGAAATTACCAAGAGCAAATGCATTGATGCAGACACTATGGACGTTAACATCAGCTATTGGTCCCGCTCTTTCGGCCCTTTTAATAAGTAAATGGGGTATATCGACCCTTTTCCTTATTGACGCAGTTACATTTATCATCAGTTCGATAAGTATTTTATTTATTAACATTCCTTCACCAAAGAAAAAATCCAACTTCGCAAAAAAGGAAAAAAATAGGCGGATGTTTTCAAACGAGATTAGGACGGGATGGAAATATTTAAAATTTCCACCCCTCTTATGGTTATTAGGGTTACAATTAATCGCTAATTTTGCGTTCTCTACAGATGTATTAATTCCAGTCGTAGTTAAACATTCTACTGACTGGCTAAAATGGGGATGGAATTTTGAATCTTCCTTTGCATTTATTGACACATTAGGATTTATTGGAGGTACATTAGGCGGGTTTTTAGCTGCATACATTGGTGTTTTTACTAAAAAGAGAGCATTAGGAGTATTGATACCTTATATAGGGATTAGTTTAGCATTGCTCGCTTTTGGAAGCTCAAAGGCATTGATAAATGGAGGTATATTTTATTTTGTTAGAATGTTTTTAACAACTATTGCTCATACACATATCTCTACCATTTGGCAAATGACAATACCCCCATCAACTCAAGGGCGGGTATTTGGTTTAACAAGATTTATCATAAGCGCATTGTTGCCATTACAACTTTCGATGGTAGGTTTCATTAGCTCGTTAACTTCTCCAATCGTCATCTATTTAGTATTGGGAGGAGCGCTGTTAGTTTATACTATCTTTCTATTTTTTTATCATCCGTTTTTTGCACTTGGTAATATACACAAGGATCATTCATACGATCCAACAAATATAAATGGTTAAGTGATGAGACCTAAATGAGGTTCGTTTGGGTCTCTTTAAAATCTAAATTGCCCACAGTATATTTAATAGAACAAAGGAGAAATTAAGAGTATCGTTTATTTTAATGAATAGATTGAGGTAACTATGAATTACATTTGGGAGTCATTAGCAATTTTATTTACCGGTGTTTGCTTAATAAGGATTGCAGGAAAAAAAACCGTGGCACAAATGTCTGGATTGGAGGTTATAACGATTTTAACTATAGCATCCACAACTGGCCACGCTATTTCAGAACAAGGCTTGCTAAAAACCATTATAGCCCTGTGTGCTCTCGTAGCACTACTTATGATCATTCAATTTCTAGCAATAAAATACAATCTTGTGAAAAAAATATTTATAGGGAAGGCAACACCAGTTATCCAAAACGGCCAAATTATAAACCAAAATCTAAAACGCCTCCGCATATCTGTTGATCAGTTAGAGGCAAGGCTACGCGAAAACGGAATTCCTTCTGTCAGTGATGTGAAGACTGCGAGCTTTGAAGTTACAGGAGAATTTGGGTATGAGTTAATGAATGAGGCAAAAGCCGTTACACTTGGAGACCTTGATAAAAAAATAGAGAATTTAAAATCAGATATACTCCAACAGCTAAGTATAATGGATCAAAATACTGCTATGAGCACTGTTCAAGATCACCGTAAAATGCAGCAGGATTAGATTCATAACCAGTTTTGGACCAATATTGTTTCAATATATGTAATGAAAAAGCAAGCAGCTAATTCCAAAGCGTTTGCTTTTTTTGTAGTAAACTTACTTTTCTCCTGGCATTTTCATTCCACCACTTATTCGCTCTCAAATGCCAATTATCAAAGTGTTGGATTGGTTCCTATTACTACTGTAGCATCTAGTTCCATGTTTCTTACTACTTTCGTGGACAATCCAGCATTAGTAAATATCTCAAAAGTTTGTGGTGCCTGCATTTCACTAGTCTCTATCAATAAATGTCCTCCAGAAGCAAGCCAAATCGGTGCTTCTTCTACCACTCTTCGTAATACATGTAAACCATCCTCTCCACCGTCTAGAGCCAAGTTTGGTTCATAAAGACGCGCCTCTGAGGGAAGCAGTTCTATTGCCTTTGTTGGAACATAGGGTACATTGGCAACTAAGATATTAACATTCCCCTTAATCGATGGAGGAAGAGCTTCATACAAGTCACCTTCTGAAACATATCCCCCCAATTTAGATACATTTCTTCTTGCATATTCGGTAGCAATGGGGTCGATGTCCGAACAATATAATGAGATTTCTCGTAACTCAGATGCAAGAGCAGCACCTATTGCTCCCGAACCGCAACAAAGATCTACAACAATATCACCAGAACATGCCAAGTCTACTGCCTTACTTACAAGAAATTTCGTGCGTTGCCGTGGAATAAAAACTCCCTCTTCCAATATAATCCGCAGTCCACAGAAATGTGCCCATCCAACTACATATTCAAGTGGCAAACCAGCTACTCGTTTTTCTACCTTTTTTATGAGGTCCTCTTTACAATTTGCCTCTGAAATAAGTAACTGGGCTTCATCTTCTGCGAAAACACAACCGGCATCACGGAGCTTAGTTACAATAGATTTCACATCCAAAAAGCTATTTATCTTTCTACCTATTCCAATCACCCTTTTATTTTAGTTAATATTTTTTAATTCGATAAAAAAGAAGAATATCCTTTAAAAACACCTAACTAATCTTTTTGTATAAGAACCACTGTCCAAGTCCGGTTGTGCTTATCGTAGACCATTATTTAAAGGATATCCATTTTCCGAAGTGATAAAAAAACCAGTCCATATAAGAACTGGGTTTCTAATAACTTTTATTTAATACGATATTATTTCCGAGAAATTTATGTATTGAGCTTTTTAATGATGTAAAAGAGTAATAACTGAATTGGGATCCTTCATCCGTTGTGACGATGAAGGATTCTTTTTAAAATTTGTAGGTTTTTTCTTTAAAATCAGTCAATTTATTTTTTGTAAATATGCCTGAACCGAGCTTCCTCCTAAATGTAAAAAATACACACAAAAAAAGACTTTTGTTTTAGCTAAGGCCCTTTTCCATCAACAATCAGCTTGCTTATGCCATGCGGGGGCTAATCTTGCACCCCCAGCCAACTTTCTACCTCAATACAAGGTTAATAGTATCAATGTAAATTCTCAGTTCCGATAAACGCAGCTGGTTCTTCCATTAACACCCTCCGTACCTCAAAAAGCAAAGAGCTACTGAAGCAACAACTTCTTAGCGTCAATTCGATTCCCTCGTAATAAGTATCAGTTTCTCATCCATCATATTAGTATTTCAATGGTTGTTCCTCTACCAATTTCACTTTCTAGGGTGATTTGACCTTCGTGAGCTTCGATTATGTCATTTGCAATGGCCATGCCAAGCCCTGATCCCTTATGAGCAGCCCCTGTATTTGTACCGCGATAATAACGATCAAAAATCCTTTCCAGCTCCTCCTTCTTAATCCCCTTACCATCATCCTTAATCAAAATATGTATATGTTCTTTCCTTTCAATACTCACTTCTACCTTCACATCGACATCGTTATGAACAAGCGCATTATAAATTAAATTATTGATGGCTCGTCGAAAAAGAATTTCATCAACTTCTGCTATTATGTTCTCTTGGTTTACATGAAACTGGATATTGCGGTCAGCATATTTTGGGTCATTCAATAAATCAATCACAATCTTTCGCAACAAGGTGACAATATTTACTTCTTTTTTCTTTAACGATAGCTCTTTATTCTTTAATCTGGTGGATAAATTTAAATCTTCCATTACTTCTTTAATATAAAGGGACTTCGCCTCGATAATCCCTGCGTATTCCCTTATTTCCTCAAGGGTAAAGTCATAATCCGGATTCTTGATCATTTCTGCATAGCCCTGAATCGAGGACAGCGGGGTTTTAATATCATGTGAAATATTAGCAATCCATTCCTCCTTCATCGAATCTAACTTTGCTCTTTCTTTTTCGCTCAACTTTAATTGATCAGATAAATAATTTAAATTATAGAATACATTCTTATATAACCCTGTTGATTCAGTATGGTGATTGAATTCATGATTGGCCAACTTTTTTATACCGTCAATGAGCGTATGTAATGGCTGGGTAAGTCTTTTGCTAAAAAGGTAGCCGACCATTAATGCGATTATGATATCTATTAGAAAAATAACCATTCCTATTTTAATTACTTTTAAAATATCTCGATTATCGTAGGAGAAAAATTGCCGATTTAAATTCCGATTTTCAATACCAATCAAATAGCTGTACTGACGGCCTTTTCCCTTCTTTTCCCCAACATAAACGACTGTATCGGCATTAACCTCTTTATACTTATACATTTGAATCATATCTGCTGGGTTATATTTTTTCTTACTATTCGCCGGAGCCCGAAAGCTGTATACCACTTTTCCATTTTCATCTAAAATTTGGATCCAAGCGTTCTTTTCCTCTAATTTTTTTTGCCCTTTTTCAGAAATTGTTACATCATGATGATTTGTGATAATTTCTGTTTGGAACTTTCTCGTGAATTGTTCCGGGGATATTTCACGATTTTGAAAAATTGGGACATTCAAAGCAGATTGAGCCACAAGCATGGCAATTCCAAGGATGAGATTGATGAAAATAATTAAGACAACAACCAATACAACAGATAATAAATATCTTCCCGTCAGCTTCCATTTCATAAACTATTCATCCTCTATAACCAGCTTATACCCTAACCCTTTGACAGTCATCAGATAGTGAGGATGAGAAGGCTGTTCTTCAATTTTTTCCCGCAGTCTGCGGATATGGACCATGACTGTATTATCCATGCCGAAGAAATCCTCCCCCCAAACAGTATCGTAAAGCTGTTCTTTACTGATTACCTTGTTCTTATTTTGGAGGAAAACCTTCATTAGCCCAAGTTCCTTTGGCTTCAATTCAATCACTTGCCCGTTCTTTTTCAACTGTGCCTTTTCTTCGTTTAATTCAAAGGGACCTCCCTTGATGTTTGCCTCTATCAATGATTCAGACTGCATGTACTCTGTCCGGCGTAAATGGGCTTTTACACGATAAGCAACCTCTTTGGGGCTAAATGGCTTAGTAATGTAATCATCTCCGCCAATCGCAAAGCCCAATATCTTATCAATTTCCTCAGTTTTTGCCGATAAAAATAGAATGGGTACCTTGGAAATGTTTCTAATTTCTTTACAGACATCATAGCCTTCACCATCCGGCAGCATAATATCTAATATAACAAGATCCGGATGATTATTTTGGAATTGAACAAGTCCTTCTTTTGAAGTAGTTGCTGTTATTACGTTTTCAATTCCTTCTTTTTTTAACACCGTTTTGATTAGTCGTAAAATATCTTCCTCATCATCAATGATTAAAACCTTTTTGTTAATGGACAAGATCATTACCTCCAGATTTGTCTTCTGCCTATTATATTATAGTGAAAAGGAATCCCTTTTCATAAGGATTCCTTTATATTTATTTCCCTAACTTTTCACTTGCCTTTTTTGGGATATCTCCCTTTTTCACTTCTTGATAGGAGGTAACACCTTTTTCATCCTTCACAAATAAAGTTAAATAAGCATTTTCTCGAAGCTGCTTTTGAGCAGTAAATGTTAATATTTTTTGTCGGCCATCCTTGTCAAATGCAGGAAGTTTATATTCATAGCTTACATACTTTACTCCTCTATCATCTTTATCTTCCAGCATCTTTCCTTGGTCAATAATTTGAGTATAATATTGATCTGCTCCCAGCCTATTAAAGTTAACCTTTTGAAGAATAGCCAATCCGCCAACTAGAACAACTGCGATCGCTGCAATAGCCCCTATTAATTTTTTCATTATCTTTTCCTCTTTTCTATTTTATGATTATTTTGTAATAGTTCCTTACTGTTAGGAAATAATAAGCAATGTAAATACAAACATAAATGCCTATACATATGCTGACTGGAATCATCAAATTTGTTTGCATGATTTTAGATAACGTGATTAGGGCCACGATAGAGTGGGCCATACCAGCTAGTAATGGCAAGGCAAAAATAAATAGAATCTGTTTTGAAATTGATTTTTTTACTTCCTTCTTATTCACACCAATTTTGTATAAAATCACATAACGATCTTTATCTAGGGTTGCCTCTGTCAGTTGCTTAAAGTAGATAATGCTTCCGGTGGCAGCTAAGAATACTAATCCTAAAAACCCGCCAATAAAAATGAGTAAACCTGTTGACTCCATTCCTCGAGCATAATCCGAATAAAAACTTGAGAAACTTGCTTCCTTCGGTAACAAAGTTTGTATCTCTTTCGTTAATGTTTTTGCATCATCTTCATTCTTCAGTTCGTAAACTTCCATATCTACAATGTTTGTTCTACTTGCAATTTTAGAAAATAACTCATCACTAATAACAACTGTGATACCGGCCGTAGGGGTATTGAGTACATTATATTTCTTCAACTTTTTAAAGGTAATCTTCTCGCTTTTATCATTCACTTTTAGCGAAATCGTTGCCCCAATATACTTCGGTGAGAAACCCTCGGAATAGCCAGCTTCTAGTGCAGCTGCCTCATTTCCTTTTAATGATAGTGACTCATCTCTTTTTTGCCATTTAGCTAATTGATTAAAGGTTTTATTGCCTATAATGCTGTATTCCATTTCATTTGGTAAGTTATTACTATGGAGATTTGTAATATCGACGTCCATCATTATTGTAGGGACAGCCATGTGATAGACAATTGTATGATTTTTATCCCGTGATATCCGCTCTCTAATCTGCTTGGATACATTCTTGTCTTTTGCAATAAACATCATGCTATTAGGATTTGATGTTTCTGCACTACTACTGTTGTTATAGTAAAAACTATAAGCCGCTCCAACCGCCGTTAATGTAGTTGCACTTAGAACAGCAATAATCGTTAGTGTACGGGCATTTCCCTTTATACGATAGAGTAGCTGCGATGTACTGATTAAATTGATTCCACTCCAAAAATGATGTTTATTTTTTCGTAATACCTTTAATAAATAAACCGTAAGTGTACTAAATAATAAATACGTACCAAGAATCACCGTGACTAAAATCACCAGTAGAGTTATCAAAAACCCCATTTTTCTCCACACTTCTGATTCAAAAATATTTTGAAGTGCAAGCCAGTATCCAACTCCAACTAACAGAACCGAAATCAACGCAGTAATGATAGAAGACTTTGGTTCCTTTTCCCCTTCCTGCTCGGCTTTGAATAACTCAATTAATTTAAAGCGGTATATTAAACGATATCCGTGTATCGAAGTAATTGCTGTAATGATGATGAATACTATAATGGTATTAAGAATTGCTTGAAGCGGAATAGTAAAATTTCCAATCGCGTGGTAACCCATGACCTCCATTAAAATGGAGACAAAAAGCTTTGACAAAATGGAACCAAGGATGATCCCAATCAATAGAGCGATAATCCCCATGATAAAGTTTTCATAAAATAACATCCTGCCGATTTGCTTTTTGCGAACGCCAAGTAAGGAATAGAGTCCGACTTCCTTTTTGCGTTTCTTTATAAAAAACGAATTGGAATACCAGATAAATACAGCTACAAAAATCATTAGCACAATGGAAGCACCATTAAAGACAGAGCTAATTTTATTGGATGATTCAGTTGTTTCCTGTATAGTTTGATCATATTTTAAAGAAACAAAGGTAAAGTAAATGACAATACTGAAAATCATTGAGCCTATATATAAGAAATAATTAGTAAAGTTTTTTCGAATATTTTTTCTGGCGATACTAAATAACGTCATGTTTAATGCCCACCTCCAAGTGAAGCAAGGACATCCATTATTTTTTGAAAGAATTCTTGACGGGAATTTTGCATTTTTTGAATTTGTGCATAGATTCCTCCATCTTTAATAAATAAAATTCGTTTACAGAAGCTTGCTGCAAAGGCATCATGTGTGACCATCATGATCGTTGAGTGATTCAGCTCGTTAAGTGCTGTTAAGCTTTCCAGCAAATCAGTAGCGGATTTTGAATCCAAGGCTCCTGTAGGCTCGTCCGCCAATATGAGGCTCGGTTTTGTCACCATCGCCCTTGAAGCTGCCGTTCTTTGTTTCTGACCCCCAGAGATATGATAGGGATATTTATCAAGTATTTCTTGAATTCCAAACGTATCTGCTATTTCCTTGACACGATTTTCTATTTCTTTTGCCGGCACTTTTGATAATGCCAGTGGCAGCAAGATGTTTTCTTTAACCGTTAAGGTATCTAGCAAATTATAATCCTGAAAAATAAATCCGAGGTTATTACGGCGAAAATCTGATAATTGCTCTTCCTTCATAGTGACAATATTTTGATCGGCGATAATAATTTCTCCTGAAGTTGGCGTATCAATAGTAGATAAGATATTAAGTAATGTGGATTTCCCGGCGCCTGAGGGCCCCATAATGCCGATAAATTCTCCTTCTTTTATCTCCAAATCAATATCTTCCAATGCTTTATACTGATTTCCTTTCGTACCGTATACTTTTTGAATATTTTTTGCACGTAAGATGGTTTTCATTTAAAAGTCCTCCTTAAAAACTACAAATCAGAGTATACTGGTCTAACCTTACATGGTTTTAATCTAAACCTTACATAAACCTTAAAAATATAGGGGCAGTCTGAAAATTGGTTTTTTACCTAAATCTATAAAATAAAAAACCAAGAATATGGTTATCTTGGAATCTTTAGCTTAGTAGAAATTCACCCTAAAATGGACCTTTTTGAAATCCCAATCGCTATGGTATGAATAGAAGAACTTTAGCTAAGTTATTAGGATAAACCCAGTATCCCGTTAAACTAAGAAAGTATATCCAGAGAGAGGTTTTAAATTGAATAGAGACACCCGGGCATTATAAAGGAGGCCTTTTGTATAACGATTCTTCACCATGTTAAGGATTTCTCATACTATATCTGTTATATTTCGGTCTCCATTGTAAATCCCTTACAGAGGACTGGAGGAATAGATTTTTAAAGTTGTAATGATAGAGAAACGTGGTAATACGCATTCGAAGAGTGTTAAAAAGAATGCACTTGTTGTGAGAGATATGGTCAAAAACGGCAATAATTTTTTTATCTATCCATCAAGTTAAGGATTCAGGATTTGAAACAACTACGATATGTTGATGTTAGTGAGGGATATCCTATTCTGCGGTCCGTTTTTGAATCAGAAGCTGCAGTTGGACAGGGAAAAAGAAGTGGCATAATGCTAAAAACCTACCAGGAAACTTTCTGGTAGGTTTTTCCTCATGAAATTTTCAAACAGGATACACTAAATTCACCATTTTTCACACCTTTTTTATTGACAGAGAATAAATGATTGCAATAGGATAGAGAAGTCCAAGAAAAACAATCGGAATTAGGGGGTTTTATGATTGAAAAAACTAACCGTTATATTAGCTCTTGTATTAAGCTTTATGTTCGTGTTAACTGCTTGCGGGACAAACGATAATAGCAAAGCAAATAACGATACAAAAAAGACAAATAATAATCAGTCGGCGGATTTATTGAAAAAAATTAAAGACGACGGCAAACTGGTTATCGGAACAGAAGGGACGTATCCTCCGTTTACTTTCCATGATGATAAAGGAACGTTAACAGGCTTTGATGTGGAGCTTGCTAAAGAAGTGGCAAAGCGGCTTGGCGTAAAGGCAGAATTCAAAGAAACCCAATGGGATGCAATGTTTGCTGGTCTTGATGCGAAGCGTTTTGACATGATTTCAAATGAAGTAGGAATCCGCCCAGACCGTCAAGAAAAATATGATTTCTCTTCTCCTTATATTACATCAGCTGCTGTGTTAATAACTCAGAGCGGTAACAATAAAGTAAAAACATTTGAAGACATTAAAGGATTGAATTCAGCTCAATCATTAACTAGTAACTACGCAGATATTGCGAAAAAGTATGGAGCGAATATCGTCGGTGTAGAAGGCTTCCAACAGGCCGTTGAACTACTCGCTCAAAAACGTGTAGATGTTACCATTAATGATAAAATTTCATACCTAGACTATAAAAAGCAAAAGCCAGATGCTCCAATTAAGGTTGCGGCAACCAGCAAAGATGCATCACAAAGCGCCTTTATGTTCAGAAAGGACTCTAATACTCTTGTTGATGCGGTAAACAAGGCATTAAAAGATATGATTGATGACGGCACGTACGACAAAATCTCTAAGAAATGGTTTGGTGAAAATGTACTTAAATAGTATTTTTTCTGATCCGGAACGTGTAGCAAAGTTAATGGATATTGCCAAAACCTCCCTCCAACCCATGTTGGAGGGTGCTGTTACGTACACCATTCCATTAACGATTATCTCATTTATCGTGGGATTAATTTTAGCTGTATTAACAGCACTCGGACGGATTTCACATATTAAAATATTCCGGGGAATCGCCCGCGTCTACGTTTCCATCATCCGCGGAACCCCATTATTAGTTCAGCTGTTTATTATTTTCTACGGACTGCCGAACCTTGGAGTAACACTTGATCCATTTATTTCAGCAATTATTGGTTTTTCACTCAGTGTCGGGGCATATGCCTCTGAAATTATCCGTGCTGCCATTGTTTCCACACCAAAGGGGCAATGGGAGGCAGCTTATTCGATTGGCATGTCGTATACACAGGCATTGAGGAGAATCATTTTGCCGCAAGCCGCCAGGGTATCGATACCGCCATTATCCAATTCATTCATTAGTCTTGTAAAGGATACCTCACTTGCATCGCTTGTGCTTGTAACGGAAATGTTCCGCCGCGCCCAGGAAATTGCTTCTAGAAACTATGAATTTTTATTGGTTTATTCCGAAGCCGCGCTCATTTATTGGGTGATTTGTTTCTTCCTTTCCATTCTCCAGCAATGGGTTGAAAAAAGGCTGGACCGCTATACATCCTAAACATATCTGAATTAGGAAGCCACACCTGTTAGTAATGTTTAAGCTAAAAGGAGTTTTACCATGATTTCAATAAAGGGATTATATAAACAATTCGGGTCATTAGAGGTTTTAAAAGGGATCGACCTTGAGGTGGAAAAAGGCAAAGTCGTTGTTGTCATCGGTCCGTCCGGTTCTGGCAAAACTACAATGCTGCGCTGTTTAAATGTGCTAGAAACTCCGACAAAAGGGGTTATTTCCATAGAAGGGAAGAGCTTTGATTTCTCCAAGCCGGTTGCAAAAAGTACGATTGCATCGTTTCGACGATTAACAGGAATGGTGTTTCAAAGTTATAATCTCTTTCCACATAAAACAGCCCTCGAGAACGTCATGGAGGGTCCGATGATAGTAAAAAAGGAACATAAGGATACTGCCCGTAAAAAGGCACAGTCCCTGTTAAATAAAGTAGGACTTGAGGATAAAATGGACTATTATCCCGCCCAGCTTTCAGGAGGTCAACAGCAACGTGTCGGGATTGCCCGTGCATTAGCCATGGAACCGGAAGTCATGCTCTTTGATGAACCGACATCGGCGCTTGACCCGGAACTTGTCGGCGAGGTGTTAAAGGTCATGAAGGATCTCGCTCAGGAAGGTATGACGATGATTGTCGTCACCCATGAAATGCGGTTTGCTCGTGAAGCAGCCGATGAAGTCATTTTCATGGATGGAGGCGTCGTTGTGGAACGCAACAAGCCGGAAGAGATTTTCACCAATCCCAAAGAAGAACGAACTCGGAAATTTTTAAATATGATTCAGTAAGATGCTATAGTCTTTTGACTATGGCATTTCTATTTTTAGGAAAACACCCTTATTTTAACCCCGCTTATTCGCACTCTATCGTTTGGAAATTTTGACGGTTGGATAAATTGAACATGAAAAACTTTACTAAATAGTTATTAGAATACTTAATTTAAGAATCTTCATAGTCTAATTTATATTGCTAATCTGACTGCTGCAGCTTCTTTTATTTCCCCCAAGAAAACTTAAACCTTGGTTAAATAAACTATTCATGTTTATAAAATTGCACATTTAGCTGTTGAGCAAAGCCTCAAAAAAGAACTCCTGAGTATCAACCATTAAGATTCGGTTATATCTTGCTTACCTTTGAACTTATCTAATATTTTCATTAGGCCAACTAACCCTCTAATCGTAAATAAAGTAAAACTGACACTGACAAATGTATGGAAAGGTGACCATTTTTTCCATTTGAATAATCCAGTGTTTCTTTCCATATACCATTGCCCAATACTCATTGGAACACTAAAAATCAAACTCTTTAATAAAATTTTACCAAAATTGTCATTATACGAGATTTTCACCCATATAACACTTAAAATTGGGAAAAATAACATGTCATAAATGATATTCGTTTTAAAAATTTTCGGAAGAGGACGAACTGGATATTCAAGTTTTTGTTTTCCAACAACATAAGCATCAATTAAAGTAGCTATAACACCCTTTGAGGAAAAAATCAAAAGATTTTCTCTCATTTTTGGTCCCTTGAATAAAAATGGAAATGAAGCAATACAAACTGCTAGTAAGAAGTTTAACAATTTTTTCTCCACTCATTAACATCCTCCCATTTGTTGATGCAATACGATATTCTTATATTACCCAAAACTAATCTTTAATACCTATAGGCTTTTTTAGTCACTTTTTTAAACGAAAGCTAACAAAACGGTCTTATTAATTAATTTCAATTCTTGGTAATGTAAATAAAAATAAAAGGCTTCTAATCAACGTAAAGTATTGCAGTTTTTGAGCAATAAATGAGAGGAAAATGCATTTAGTAACGAACATATTTTTTCATTTTATGGAAAATTACACCTTAATATAAACTCTTTAATAAACACCAAAGCTATATTTTTTTACAACGACTACCGCAATCCAAATAAAAAAGTCCTTTCTTCATTGAGAAAGGATTAAGAAAGTGGTTTACTATTGATTTAAAAGATTTTGCAATTGACATGTCAGAAATAAGAGACCTCTTTATACGATGTACATTTAGTATTAATTTACTAATCTTTTTGTATCCTTATGATTGCATTTGACGGCGTATAACCATCTTTACTTCCAAGCATCAACTGCCCATATTTAGTTGGGATTTCAATATACTGAACTACTTTATTTTTATATAAAAATACAAGCAAGTATATATCATCTCGAGAATGTATATTAGATGGATCTTTAAATTTAACTCCCAATTGCTTATTTATGGTTTGTTGATTAGAGTAAGGAGTTATTAGGTAAGCTTTATCCCAATCGAATTCCGTTAGAGAATTAAAATCTATTTCCGTCACGTTTTTTTTCTCTATAGCAGAACGAATAGATTTCTCTAATCCTTTGTTATGCATACTAACAACTTGAGAACAACTTGTTAAAAAAAGTAGTGAAAAACAAGTTAAAAATATTATTTTCTTCAATATATCACCCCAATTTAGTAAATGGAAAATGTATTATTCGGCAAAATATTAAAAGCTTTTCTTCCACATAATATAATTCTTTAAATCACGTTAGTAATTTTTTTCGAATGGTGGTTTTCTATGAGCGATCGCCATCATTATTGGAATAAGAAACTTAGGACAGGAGGTAATGACAATATTAATAGTGCAATTGAGATAAGCCATTTTGTCAATGTTTTGGAGAGTTTTTCATTAACATTACCTTTATACCATCCACTAAATTGCAGTTTATTTCGATATAAAACAGTAAATAAAATTAAAATTGAAATTACCATCATTATTCCATAAGTAATGGAATCTTTTGTCCCTAATTTTTGGTAGATTAAAGCAATTGTTTTGCCTAAAAGCAAATAAAAAATTATGAGTAAAAAAACCATTCTTATGAACTCTAATAGTACCCTTGTAAAATCCCGCAGTACCCTCATTACTTTCACTCTCCACGCTTGATTATTCAACTATCTAATTTTTACGGGGAACATTTGTGGACAACTTGTCTTAAACACAGTACTTTTTTTGTTATAGAAGGACTTACAACATGGTTTATAATTCCATTAATAAGGCATTAATCCAAAAACTAGCATTGTTTTCCTCATATATTCCCCCCTTGCTTACATAATGTAACATTCTTTTTTATACGCGCAATGAATTATAAATACCAGTTTACTATTCTGACTCGAGATCTATAATCTCTATGTTTCCTATACGTTGCCTGTATTATGGAGGTTTCAATTATCATTTATGTTTCAACAAAAAATGATTCTGCCCCCGTTTGTACAATAAGAAAAAGCATCCCTCATTAAAGAAATGCCCTCTTTACTTTCATTAAATTAATTCACAATATCCCTTTTATATTATTCATTAGAAAGTTTTTTGGTGTTATTCGTTATACATTGAAAACCATAAAGCATTATGGCCATTATAAAATCGATTACTAAGTATTGGAATTTTGTTAATTTTACTAAGGAAGCAATTTTATAACGATTTAATAGTGTTAATCCACCTAAATAGATAAAACAAATATGTAGTATCGTATTAGAAATTATATATAATGGGAATTTTCCATAAGTCATTTTTAACATCCAAAGACTTGAAACAAAGTAAGGACCCCAATTAAAAAAGTTCATACTTTTTACATAAGACATACCTTTATAAAATCGCCACCATTTTTTCCTTTCTCCGAATAAATCTAAAGCTGCTGTAACAGTACATATAAAAATGGCTGATGGAACATATTTTTTAAATGAACTTCTACCTAAGAACGGAACCGTTAGCCAAGGTAGAATTAATAATGTTATTTGTAATAAATTTATTTTTTTCATAATACCACCTCGAAGTTTATGGTATGTATTTTTTACTAATTCATTCAGATTCTTGTTATATAGCTGTTATTTCACTTTAGTTTAGGTGGGATCTCTTCACAATCTGCGATCTATATAAAAAAAGATCGAAGGGAAACCAGGATTCATCCGATTTTCCTTCGACCTAGTTCAAATTTTTTTACTTAAGGATTACATGGATTTAGTACATTAATTTTTGGTCACTTATCTAGACATATACAAAACGTGTAGCTTTGAAATAAAGTTTGAATTTTGAACCTTACCTATCCTTTGCACATATTGAGTAATGAACTGTACTCGAAAAGTTTTCGATGTGTTTGTCCATTGATAATGTTGGAGTTTGAACACGACTGAAACTTGGAACATTAGGACTTCCACTTAATCTAGATACCAGCTGCGTTGCATTATGTCCTTCTCATAGATTGGTTCTTCTCTTATCTCAAAGATGACTAAGAATATTAATAAGCTTACCGAAGGGATCTTTTACATAAAAACGTCTAACCCCCCATGGTTCCTCAATTGGTCCATACTCAATTGGAATCTCTGCTTTTTTTATGCGAGTTAGTGCAATATCGAGATCATCAACTTCAATTGAAAAGTCCGGCACTGGTGTCCCTGAACCGCCTTCAGAAGCAAAGCTAATTTGAGTTTCCATTTTCTCATGCGAACCGTAAGTTGCAATAAATCCCATATCCATCAGTTGATCAAGTCCGAGCACTTCCCCGTAAAAGTACTTTGCTTTAGATATATCATGAGTCTCAACATTGGCAACAATTCGTTTGACCTTCATTACTACATCCTCCTAAATTTTGATATAGAATTAATTCTATAACCTGATCCAATAATTCAATCATACAGTATATAGATCTTATGCACATCATGCGTCTTAAACTCAATCATTTTAAACAACGTTATTTTTAATCTGTTACAAATTAACAGCATAGACTTTTCACTATCCCAACATTTTATAACTTAATTCTGATTCATGTTAAAAAAAAAAAACAATAAACTACACTTTTAAATCATTATTCCAATCCCATTCCACTTCCTCTCAGGGGGAAATACTGTTATCAGTCTTAATATCCACCAAGTTTTTTTCTATTCTCATATATTGACATGCTTCCATATTCAATCCTGCTATCTAGCTAATATTTAGTTGTTCCCTCCCCCTCCTTACGGTTATTTATGGTTAAGTACACTATAACAGGAATGCCAGCTCTTTTATAGAACTGAAAAAGGCTGATATCTTTTTGCAGCTACACAACATTGGTCCAGTATCTTTCAGCGAATGTTCTAAAGATAAGGTCAAAATAAATATGTTCTCACAACAAATTAGCAATATAAATAAGCAAATAAAGCTCAGGATTAGGTACCGACCCCTGAAAGTTAAAAGTAACTAATCTGACTTTAGGAGGTGTTTTTATGGCCAAATATAGTGAACCATTCAAAATGAAGCTCGTCACCGAGTATATATTTAGCTGGCAACATTGGATATGGATCATTAGGAAAAAATATAATATCGGCAGCCAGACAACTATACATTAATAGATATGATTACAAGTCATTGATGCTAAACAAAGATGCTTCTTATTTAGAAATCTAACTTTGGGAGGTAACCACCTTATCCGAGCGTTTTTTGACGTCAAAATTCACTGTTCTTATTGAGCTAATGCCCCCGATAGTTTAAATACATTACTTCACAAACGATATTCAATTATGACTTCATCTATCACAAATATTTACAACATCTTAGCTATAAGGTTTCACTTATTTTTCTCTACCTTTTTCACGTAAGTATTCTCAAGCCATGCTGTTTTAAAAATCCATATCTAAACATTTTTCCTATAACCAATAATAATAAGATTTAAAAAATCTTTATTAAAATAGTTGCAAATTGCAAATAATAGGAGTATAAATAATTTAGAGGTGAAATTATGGAAGACCTTAGAGAAATGTTTCAAATTATGACAAGACGATTTGGACTTTTAAATAAAAATTGTTGTCAAGTTGGCGGAACTGAATTATCACTAGTACAAAGCCATATCCTTTATGAACTGCTTCGTAAAGAAAAACCATCTATGCAAGAAGTTGCAGATTCTCTTGGTATGGATATAACCACTTTTAGTCGGCAAATTCAAACTTTAGTCAAGATGGAACTGGTTTTTAAAACACCACTTCCAGAAGATAGAAGGGTTTCACAACTAAGCTTAACTACACAAGGGAATTATGTGGCAGCTAAAATAGATGCTGAAATGAACGAATATCTTAATGAAGTGTTTGCAAATATGAGTGAGTTTGAACAAGATATGGTTATTAAGTCAGTTAAACTGTTAAACGATGCTATGTCAAAGTCTTCTGTTTGTTGCAAACCGTTATTATGAGCAAGAGTATATTCTTGCTCTTTTAATAAAAACAATACTTGCAAACTGCAAATAATTTCAAGGGTGGTGAACTGTATGTAGTCTATAACGATCAATTTTGCGTTAATAATTCAAATTAATTTCATATTAGGGGGAAACTGTAATGAAATACGCTCATGTTGGTCTTAACGTAACAAATATAAAAAACTCCATCGACTTCTACAGAACACTATTTGGTGCAGAACCAGTTAAAGTAAAGTCTGATTATGCAAAGTTCCTTCTTTTGAATCCAGGATTAAACTTTACACTAAATCTCCGTGATCAAGTAACTGGTAATCAAGTAGGACATTTCGGTATTCAAGTTGAAAGTACAGAAGAGGTTTTGGATCATAAGAACAGACTTGCCGAAAACGGTATAATTGCTCAATATGACGAAATTAATACAACATGCTGTTACGCTCTCCAAGATAAATTTTGGGTAGAAGACCCTGATGGTAACGAGTGGGAGTTTTTTTATACAAAAGCTGATGTAGATAATAGCAGGGAAGACACTTCTTCTTGTTGTGCATCTGAACCAAAGGATACAAAGGAAATCTTAAATATCTGCTGTTCTTAACCTAATCCTAAACTTAAATAAAGAGCAGAGATTAAACCTTCTGCTCTTTATTATTCCTATTTTTCTGTTACAGCAAATTGTTTAATTCTATTTCCAATTTCCATTCTACTCGTTGGAAGACTTCTTCAACAAACCTCCCCCGTTAGTCAATTAAGAAAAAAGCCACCAAATTGGCTGCTGAATCTTAAACTCTTGCACCCGTTACGTAAAGAGTATTTTTATGAATTTGTAGTGAATTTTAAATGTTTATCACCCAAGATAGTAATGTTTATATTCCATCTTGGATGCATAACTAAACTATTAATTTCATCCAATTCTAAAGCCATATGAATTTCATCATCTTCAGTGGTAAGAATAGCCATTCTCTTATTTTCAATATCTATATATGGTTTTAAACTTTCTACCATTTCTATTTTCCAATCAAAAAAGTTCATCATTTCATCTCCTATTTCCTAACTAATCACTACTCAATATAAGAGTATTTTATCGGTTCTGTTTCCGCTAATCTGTCCCTTTTGCCAGTTCAGTTTATGCTCCTTCAGTTTTAATAATGGCTTCAAGTCTTTCTTTAAATACTTTTAATCCCTGTTCATTTTTTTAAATTAATTCTCATAGATAAAATTGTATACTACTATTCAGTATAAATAGATTCCCATTTCTTTATGCAATCCTTTAGCTTATAAAGGAAAAAGTTGCCCCTCTGCGTAATTTAAGAGGTATGAAAAAAGCCGTTACGGGGGCATGCTGAAATGACGCGGTTTATTATACGTAAGATTCCCATAGGAAGGAAGTCCCTAAATTATACGCTATAAGAATTTCGATCTTAAGAAAAAACCGAAGTTAAATTACTTCGGTTCATCTATTACTCCAAAGGAAATTAGGCACTATTTCATCGCCAGTTTACTAGAGAGCAAATATCCAACTAAAATATATCTCTTCGGCGCTTGTCCAATAAAGTAAAAGGGGTAGCAGGTAGAAACAGTAAGAGTTGCTGTTGGTCTCGGTACAATGACAGTACGGTCATCCTTATCTACAATTCTTACCTTACTAACCTTATAAGTAAACTCTCCAGCAGATGTCCTGACAATGAGTAGATCACCTTTTCCTACCTCTCCTAGCTTTCGAAAAACAGTATCTCGGTGTCCAGCAAGAACAGAATTGTCTTTTTCTCCAGGAAGCACACTTCCGCCATAATGTCCGACTCCCTTAGCTAGTTCATTTTCATTTGCTCCCTCGAATATTGGAAGTGTGGCGTCTAATTTTGGAATAATTAGCTCTCCGAAATTTTCGCCTGTCTTTGGACGAACAGGATATAAAGCCTTTGGTTCTTGATTCTTTTCAACAGGCTTATCCGGTTTTGGAGAAACGGCATAAGCCTTATGAATTTTATACAAAGTATAACCCTTTACAAATTTGAAAACATTTGAGGTTGAAATACCCACACCAATAACGATTACAAGTATCGAAGCAAAAAGGATTATTTTTGTGTTTCTTTTTTTCATCTTAAGCAGCCTTTCGATAATAACGAAGTCCAAATATACCAGCTAATGCAATGATGAAGCCTAAAAGAATATTCATTGCATAATTTCCTGCCGTATTTGGTAGTTGACCGCCTTTTACAGTTTTAAAAACAGGCTTTTGTTTCTTTACTTCCTTTATTTTCTCAGTAGCGGTATTTAGATCTTTTCCTATGTGCTTAATTGTACCGGAATTCACTATATCTCCAGAGATGATAAAATCCGCTAAAAGATTACCATTTAAATCATAGATGCTTGCTTTTAATTTTGCATTATCCAAACTTTCCAATTTCAGTAGGTCTAAAAATGATAATGGCTTTTCTTTATTGCCCTTTACGATGGAAAACTTCACCTTTACTTCCATCATAGATAACAACTCATCATAAATAGATAGGAACTCTTGTATTTGATTGGAAGTTAATTGATTAATTGAATCAAATTGTGCAAAAGCCATCAAGCGTTGTGAAAGCTGTTCTAGTTTCGCTATAGCTTCTGGTGTCGAAAGCTTTTCGTTTAGTCCCTCTAAATGATTCTTCAAATTCGTTAACTCATCTTTTGTTAACCCAAATTCATCCTGGAATAATGGCAAAAGTTCATTTATAAACTCCTTATCAAATTGCTCATCTATGCCATTACCATCTGGGTTTAAATAAAAGTCAACAGCTATATCAAGATCGTCAACAAACACATAATCACTGATATCCTCGCCATTTTCCTTCAATAAAGACTTCAGATCATCAATTGTTAAGTTGTAGTCATCTTTCATATAATTCAGATTACTATAGTCAGCTTTAATCACTTCACCAAGATAGGACCTTAATCCATCTTTACCATTCACCGTTTTAAAATCAGTAATTGTTTCATCATAGTTACTAAGTGCTTTATCTATATCTTCCTTTGTAACGGTCATACCACGTATCGCGCTAATTTCTTTCAAATACGCTTTCAAATCGGTATCAAAACTAGCTGATTGTGCAGCAAATGAAATCTTTGGTGAAACTGCTAGCATTAACACTAATGCCAATAGGACTTTCCACATTTTCCCCATTTTACACTTCCCCTTATAAATTAAATTTGTATAGCTAGATAATTATACTCTATAGAAATAATAAATGGATATAGGAAAAATGTGAATATTTATAACTTGTAAAAAGGGATTGTTATTTAATGAATATACTAAAATAGTAGCATCAAAGTAATAGTTTTTCCTACTCAACCCCTTTTCATTTATAAAGGATATGATTAGTAGATAAATTGGTACAGATAAAGAATATTTCTAATCATCTCAATGAAATCAAAAAATGCTGTAGAAACATGATAGAGGCTGGTTAGGACGGACGTAGCATATAACAATCGAAGTAATGATACTACATGAAGGAATTAGGGGCTACCGGCAAATCACTAGTTTAAGAGAGGATTTAAAGATGAATCCAGTCATTGGTCAGGATGTTTCAAAAGGGAAAGTCAGGTTCAAGCATTTTTAGATAGAACGATTTACTGATCCTAAAAAGCTAGTAGCTTTCGCTGGAGTGGATTAAAGTGAATCTGGTAAGTTTTCGACCACCAAAAAGCGAATCACAAAAAAGGATCCAGTAGACTCTGTCACGCCTTATACATGGCCGTTCGTTGAGTAATACGTGACAAAACAAGCGATGAAGTCATGCCTCGAAATAAGAAATTACGAGAGTTTTATAATATGAAACGTGAAGAAGGAAACCCTTTTAAAGTAGCAGTCATTAATTATGTCAATAAGCTCTTACACTGGATTTATACCCTTTTTGAAGAACAGAACAACTTTCCAAGGTATAGAGATTAGAATCTAAATCTAACTAGATAGTATAAATAACGGAAGATTATTTGGCATGCCCATTTTTAGTATAGCATGAGATATTTTAAGTTTTTATTGATAAATTGATAAATTATTTGCTGGTTTAGTGACTCAAGAAAAAAACTGCCAGAAATGACAGTCGGGTATTTCACTTTAATTTTTGCTCGTCCCATTTATATCATTAGATACTTTTTCAAAACATATATTAACTGTCCTTTGGTTTGAGCGAGTTCATGCATTGTATTAGCTGGAATTGTAAATATTTCACCTGGCCCTAGAGAAACTGTTTTATTATTTTCTAAATCAATAATCAGTTCACCTTCCAAAACATAAAACAATTCATCACAATCATCGTGCTTATGCCAGTGAAATTCCCCATCTATTACAGCTATTCGAAGAGCGTGGTCATTTACTTCGCTTACAATGAAATTTGTGTACTCATTTTTATCTTGTGTTAATTTGTGTAAGTTAAAGACTTCTAACTGTCCTTTGTGCTGCATATTCTTTCTCCTTTTAACCTTTTATTCTTTTACTAAATTCGACAGGAATATCAAAAAACCTTTTTCAGGAATGCACCATATAGTTTAAGTACATTTATTCACAAACTTGTTAATAATAATAAAAAAGAGCTGCCGTCACAACTCAATCTTAAAACAGTTGTTCTTTTTCATTTAACACAGCATATGATAAAATTTTATTATATTTTTTAGAATTATCGAACATTATCGTTCAATTAAAGAGCAGTTAATAGCCACATACAACACGTCCAAATGTTTTGACCGAGGGATTATCTATTAAAGGGATTAAATTGGAGGGATTAGAAAATGAATGTAAGGACACTATTAATACATCAATGGGCAAGCTGCTTAGATCAAGAAGACTGGTTTCCACCACTTGAAAAAGTTCTAGAGGATATCACCTTTGAACAGGCAATTTGGAAACCAGTTGAAGGGGCACATTCCATTTGGGAATTAGTTTGTCATTTGCTTTTCTATGAAAAAAGAATTCTGTTACGATTTCTTGGTGAAACAACACATGAACCACAGGCTGAAAATAATGACGCTACATATCTATTACCAACTGAGACATCTCAAAATTGGCAAAAAACAAAACAAGAATACTTTTATGTTCATCGTGAACTAGAAAAAATACTAGCAACATCAGAACTAGAAGATTTGTATAGAGAGATCCCTAAAGACAATCCATTAGTGATTGAATTGAAGAGTTTAGCAATGCACGACGCCTATCATATTGGACAAATTGTATTCCTTAGTAAAATGCAAGGAGCTTGGGCAGCAAAACGCAGTTTTTAAAAGATTTATTAGCTTTACAGTTATACCATTAATGGGAGCTTTAAAGGTATAAGAACGGGAACATCCGATTTGGACGTTCCCATATTTTATACCTAAAAAACAACTCTTCACTCATATTGAACATCTTCCTAAACTTTCCTGTGCTTTAGTCGAACAACAAAAAAAGCTGAAATCTTTATTTTTTCAGCCCTATACCATTAGTTAGATACCATTTATTAAAAGAATACTAATGATGGTAGAAACCAATTATCATACTCAACCTATCCTCTCCCTGAAAAACTCATTAGCATACCCCTCTAAGTGGAAAAAGGGTATTTATAAAAACTAATTATATGTAAAATTTATCCTTTTAGAGAAAGCGATTTAATATCTTTTAATATATGTACTATTAATAATAAAGCTACAAGGATCCACAGTATTTCTGCAATAATTTGTAATTAATGCATCAGATTGGTTTAGCAACTGTTGGTGTATTTTTATTACCTCTTCAATATTATTCAGAACTCCGTACTTCCCCAATTTTATATAAAAAAATACTATTATTTAAGGAAAACACAAATTTTTTTTGCCCTGAAGGTATACACACTCTCTCCTAAGTTCTTTTATACAATTTAGTAGGAATATACGCTTCAAAATAGAATAAGGTTTTCCCCAAAACTCTCAACTATCTGCCCATATAGTTCAACAAAGTACAGTTTTTTTGTTGAATATAAACTTCGTACTGCTAATTCCTTTACTTTTTGCTTGTTTATGAGTCCTTTTTAATTTTCCAATAATAGTTGCTGCACATAAAGTTACTAAAATATAACTTCAATGAACACTCTTACAATATTTACATATAATGGATTATGCTTGGATTTGCACCTCAAGCACCTTCAATTGTGGGAAGTGTCTTATTGGCACTTCTCTTTTATTTCATGAACTAAGATTACCGGCTTCATTCATTATCCCGGCTAAAGAAATTTTGTTTATTCCTTTCATCTTGAGTAGTTTCATGGCAAAAGAGATTTTATTTAACACTTCTGTTAATGTTGTTCTACTCATTCCAGTTGTTTTACTGCGAGGTCATATTCTTCTAATAATTGTTCTAGGTGAAACTTATATGCATCAAGTGCTTGTTCCGTTCGAATAGAAAATTTTGCGTTAATAATCGAGCTTTATTGCGGCCTTAGTTGTCTATCCATTAATACTTCCATCCAGCCATAATATCAAGTTAAGTCCTGGATGAGTTCTTTGGGAGTGGGGAACAAACGAAGTGTCGCGATGGCTCCTTTGCACGAAACATCTTTAAATACTCTCATCTTCTTAAATGATTCGGATGATGGGCGAACGAAAGAATAGTAGCGACTTTGACCATAACGGCGATCACTGAGCACATCTTTTTTATCATACTTTGATTGAGTATTGTTACGATTCTCTTTATTCCTTTTTACTAAGTTTGGATTAACCACTTAGATAGGTTAACCCAATAAATGGTACCTACTATTTTTGCCTTTAAATGTTTTAGTTTTTGTACATCTTGTATCCAGTTTACTAGTTTCATAAACCTCATTGATTTCAAACGAAAGGATCACCGGTGATGATTACGCGTAGTTAATAGCACAAGCCACGTGGAATTGTTGGGCGATATCGATCCCAACAATCAAATGATTACTAGAAATTATTTCAATTAGTTGAATGTGTTTGTTTTACATTTTAAAGTTCATAATAAGGCTCCTCCTTAAGACTTGAGTTTGATTGGTCTCTTACTCGTATCTTACTGAGGAGCTCTATTTTTTTAACCTGATATTTGACGATCTACAGGAAGGCTAACCTGTCCTTTACTCATTAAGAAAAGAGCAACCCTGTTAAAGGGAATGCCCCGCTTGCTTTATAAGAATTAAGGAAACAGTGCAAGCAATTGAAAACTCATGAATGAAGAAAACTTTTTACCACAGCTAAGAAGGCTGATAAATTATCATCATGCACAAAGTGACCGGCATTCTCTATCGTCACAAATTCGCAATTCCGAATAAGCTCCGAAACATCCTGCAATTTATTTTGAGGAACATGACTGGACCCACCGCCTATAATAAGAGTCGGTTTGCTAATGTCCTTAAGACGGGCCCACCATTCGGGATTGGGGTCATTAAGTTGCTTTAAAATCGAGGGCACAACCAGCCAATGGCAGTGGACCATCAGGTTTAGAAGAAATCTCGATTTGCTTATCCGAAAAAGGAGGTGGAGTGTCTTCAACAATTAACCTTTCTATTCTTGATGGAAATCTTTGCGAGAAAAGATAGGATACTGTTCCTCCCATGGAATGACCAAGAAGCGTAAATTGTTCTAAATTCATCGCATTTGCAAAATGAAGCAAATCATCACACATGAATTCAAAGGTATAAGTGCCAACTCTTTTACTGCCAGCGTGCCCCCGCTGATCCAAAGCGAAAATCTAAAAATAGTTCCATCTTCAGATTTGTTCAGTCCGTGAGAATGGGTTACTAAATGTCGAAGAGTAGTCCTTCCCAAGTAATTGTTTATCTAATTCAGGGAAATAGTTTATCGCCAAATCATCAAGGCTT